>JAESFU010000211.1_pt1 | contig 67391 bp, 52 predicted proteins | sample 9269461 | NCBI WGS metagenome assembly JAESFU01 (sample SAMN14502556, study PRJNA617107) | algae metagenome | isolation source: Stenomitos rutilans HA7619-LM2 and co-occurring heterotrophs from cave walls | place: USA: Waikapalae cave, Hawaii | collected 2009-07-28
ACTCTCGCAGGCAGACAACCAGGTCGCAGCAGGCCATGACCCAGCCAACGCAGAGCAGCAGGCTCAACAGGCTCAAGACCAGGTCCGCCAGGAACTCGCCTCGCTCGTCGGCATGCTTGATCGCGGCCAGGATGGCTGGACCGTCCGGCGCGAGATCCAGCAGCTCCTTCAGTCGCAGCGTGAGCTGACCGAAAAGACCCGCGAAGCAACCCGCGAAACTGCAGGCAAGGATGCACAATCGCTTACCCCTCAAGAGCGTGAAAAGCTCGCGGGCCTCGCCCAGCAGCAGCAGGACCTCTCTGCACGCACGGATGAAGCCATCCGCCAGCTCGAAGACCGTGCAGCAGCCCTGGAAAAATCAGACCCCGGCCAGGCCGAGGCGATGCGCCAGGCTGCAACCCAAGGCCGCGAACGCCAGGTCGCAGGCACGCAGCGCCAGGCTGCACAGGCCATCAGCGAAAACCGTTCCCAGTCTGCCAACGAGATGCAGCAAAAGGCCACCGAAGCGATGGAGCAGATGCTCAACCGCTTCGATGAATCCCAGCGCCAGCGAGACGAAGCCCTCCGCCGCGTCCTTGCAGAACTCGCAGACCAGATCCGCATGCTCGTCGAGCAGCAGCGCTCGCACCTCGAATCACTCGCAGCGAGCGGTGCCAATATCGCTGCATCAGGGCTTGATCGCCCGATGATCAACCTCCACTCCGCGACGCTGGGTCTCATCGATTCGGTCGATCGCGGCCCCGACGGTGCAAAGCTCGTCCTTCCGCCCATGGAAGCAGCGGCTACTGCACAGGGCACTGCAGTCGAGCTTCTCCGTGCAGCCGCGCCTGCAGTTGATCAGGTCCGCGAGAACGAGCAGATCAGTCTCCTCTCGCTCGAACGTGCCCTGGCCATCGCGACGACCGTCTCCGAGAAGGCAGAGCAGGAGAATCAGGCCCGCCAGCGTGAGGAAATGCTCGAAGCCTACCGCGGCGCGCTCGAGCAGCAGGCCGCGATCACGTTCGAAACCTCGCCCATGCTCGGTAAGACGCTCGATCGCCGCCAGCGTGCAGGTGTCCGTGCACTTGGCGAGCGCGAAGATGCGCTCCGCCTCACGCTCTCGGAGCTTCGTGCAAAGAACCCCGACATCGAATCGACCATTGTCTTCAGCTACGCGCACGAGCAGCTCGATCGCGTCCTGAAAGGAGCTGCAGAAGCACTCCGCGGTGGCTCGGTTTCCAAGTCCGTCGGCCGCGATCAGCAGATGGCGGAAGCCCTCCTCAAGTCGCTCGTCCAGGCGATGTCATCAACGCCGCGCGAGCAGGCCTTCCGCGAAGGCGCGGATGAAGGTGGTGGCGGTGATGCAGGGGGCGGCGGAGATGGTGCAGGTCAGGCAGAGAAGCCTCCGCTCATCCCCGATCTTGCGGAGCTCCAGGGCCTGCGTGGTCTTCAGGAAATCGCTGCACTCCGCACGCGCCTTGCAGGAACGGAAGACGAGCCCATCACGCCCGAGGAGATCGCAGACATCCAGCGTCTCCAGCGTGACATCGCAGACCGTGCAAAGTCGCTCCTTGAAAAGCTCAAGAACGCAAACGGTGGTGGGGGAGAGGCGCCGACGCCATCGGAAACTGAGCCACCTGCATTTGAACCAGTCGCAGGCGCGAACACACAGGCGGCAGCCACCACCAAGGCAGGTGCACGATGAACCATGCCATGAAGCAAACCTATCACGCGTATCACGCGCGCCGCTCGCTCGCGATCATCATGCCGTTCGCACTGCTTGCAGTTGCTTCAGCGATCGTTCTCGCCAGTGACCCACCTGTACCGCACGGCGGCTCTCAGCCCGCAACGCCTCCTGCAACGAGGCCTGCAGAGAAGCAAGATCCCGCGCCGCCAACACCTCCACCAGACGATCTTCCCTCGCTCGATGAAGCACTGGGACTTGAAGAAGCCGCCGCCGCCAAAGATGGCGAGAAGGCTCCATCCAAAACCGATTCCGCGCTCGACCGCCAGCTCCGCGATGAAGCAGAGGGCGACGAGTTCGTCCAGGCGGTCTCGCTGATGGACCAGATCGCAGGCAGGCTCGAGAGCGCCAAGGACACCGGCCTCGATACGCAGCGCTTGCAGGAAGAAGCACTGCGCAAGCTCGACAAGCTCATCGACGACGCGAAGAAGAACAGCCAGCAGCAGCGCCAGAAGAAAAAGCCCCAGCAGCAACAGCAGCAACAACAAAACCAGCAACAGCAGCAGCAATCGAGCCAGCAGCAGCAACAGCAGCAGAACCAGCAGGCCCAGAACGAAGGCCAGGTGACCGATCACGGCAAGGGCCGCGAAGGTCAGCTGCGCCAGCTCACGCCCGGCGGCAGTGCTGCATGGGGCAGCCTCCCCGAGCACATCCGCTCCTCGCTCATGCAGGGCTTCAGCGATCGCTTCAGTTCGATGTACCAGGAGATGACCGAAGCCTACTACCGAAGGCTCGCGGAAGACCGCTCGCGCGATCGCAGGCCCGCGCCTGCATCGCCGCCACCTGCAGGAGGCTCGCGATGAATTGCGCCGTGAGATCGGTTACTTCCATTGCAGCACTCGCCGCGACCTGCACACTCCTCAGCGCGCAGCCTGTAGCGCCCACACCCGCGCAACCCGAGGTACCGCAGCCCGCGCCACAACCCGCTGCATCACAGCCCGCTCAGCAAACTGCGCCAAAGCCCGACAACGAAGACCGTCTCCTCTCTTCCGCCCAGAACAACGCCCTCGCCGATGAGATCACGCCCGAGCTCACCTCTGCAGTCGAAAAAGGCCTCGCTGCCCTTGCCACCATGCAGCAGCCCGATGGCTCCTTCGGCGGCGATCGCTTCGGCCGCAGCGTCCCGCTCACTGCACTCGCATGCCTCGCCTACATGGCCGATGGCAATCTCCCCGGTCGCGGCCCTTACGCAGATCAGGTCGCCAAGGGTCTCGAGCACATCCTTCTCCACTGCGCAGAGAGCGGCCTTGTCGCGACCGACGCTACGACCGGCCCCATGTACGGCCACGGCTTTGCCACGCTCTTTCTTGGCGAAATCTACGGCATGACTGCAGGCGGCGGCGACACTGCACAGAACGCCCGTCTCCACAGCGCGCTCGTCAAGGCAGTTCGTCTCATCCAGGCCACGCAGAACGATCAGGGCGGCTGGCGATACAACCCCATCCCCTACGACGCGGACGTCTCGGTCACGATCTGCCAGGTCATGGCACTCAGGTCTGCACGCAACGCAGGTCTTGAAGTCCCCAAGGACACGATCGACCGTGCAGTCGACTACATCCGCAGATGCCAGAACCCAGACGGCGGCTTCCGTTACCAGATGGACCCTGGCGACAGCCTCTGGCCGCGATCTGCTGCAGGCGTCGCCTCGCTCTATTACTCAGGCATCTACACCGATCAAGTGATCGACCGTGGCCTGACGTACATCCGCGAATCCGCGCTCCCCGGCCGCCCCGAGAGCAGCCGTGCACACTACTTCTACGGCCATTACTACGCAGTCCAGGCGATGTACCTCGCGGGCGGCAAGCACTGGCAGGAATGGTGGCCCGCCATCCGCCAGGAACTCCTCGAAACCCAGAACGACACCGGCACGTGGGCAGACCAGAGCATCGGCGACACCTACGGCACTGCCATGGCCCTCATCATTCTCCAGATGCCCAAGCGGTATCTCCCCATCTTCCAGAAGTGAGCATGCCCACGACCCCTGACACGTCACGTCGCAAGCCTCATCGCACTCGCTGCAAGTCGCATGCTCGCGTGCCTGCAGTTGTCGTGCCATCCTTCGCGTTGCTCGCGATTTTCACTGCATCGCTCGCTTTCGCACATCAACCTGCTGCCCAGCCACCCGCAACCTCCGACACGCGCATCTCTGCAGTCGCTGCCCAGCCCCACGCACCACTGGTCGATATTCTCCTCCGCTCGCTCGAACGCAGGACCGTTCGCATCGTCGAGTGGAGCAAGCAGGGCGTGCGCATCGCCCCTGCCAATCTCCCGGAAGAACTCGCGATCGAAGCTGCAGTCGAGGTGCTCCCGCTCGATCAGTTCCTCACGCTCCAGCGATCAGAATCGAGCGATGCAGCTTCGACTCCATCTCTCCCTACATCCGTGCGGCGTGCACTAGCAGATCAGATCGCGGTTGCAGTCACGCTCATCGATGGCCAGCGCTTCAAGGGTGGCATCACGTCGACCTCTCCTTCTGATCAACCTTCAGGATCGGAAGCATCGCCAGAAGCTCTCACGCTCGAAACCACGCTCTTCGGCCGCCTGAGCATCCCGTTCGAAGAGATCGCGCAGATCTCGATCGAGCAGCAGGGCCGAGACGAACAAGCTCCGGCGCCGTCTACATCAGAGGCAGAAAGCGACTCGATCACCCTCGCCAACGGCGACACGATCACCGGCTTCATCGAATCCATCGGCGCCACGGTCTCGATCTCAACCGGCTCAGTCTCAACCACCTCGCAATCCGGCGGCTCGGTTGAGTCCTTCCCGCTCACGCGCTGTGCAGCGATCCGCTTTGCAAACCCCGCAAAGCCGCTCGCAGGCACCGTCGCCTGGATCGGTTCTGCAGGCAATCCGCTCCAGGTCGTCCGTGCAGATGAGTTCACCTTCCGCCCACCCGGCGAAGTCACGCTCCGTCCCTCCATCGCGGGCCCCTCTGCACCAACTGCAACGTTCGCGCTCGATCAACTCGCTGCAGCCTCGCCCAGCGCTGCATCGATCATCCCGCTCGCATCGCTCCCGATCGCGCGCTCCGAGGCCTCATCCTCTCGACCCTGGAGCCAGGGGCCGATCCAGCGCGGTCGCATCGCCTCACCGCTGGGCCTCGGCCGCATCGAACTCCCCGGCGCGATGTCCGTCGATTGGCTGATTCCTTCTGCAGCAACGTCGCTTATCGGTCGCATCGCGCTCTCATCCGATGCAGTGATCTGGGGTGACTGCATCGTCCACGTCGAACTCGTCGACACTGCAGGCAAGCCTACCTCGCTCTGGTCAGGCCGCCTCTACAGCCAGACGCCATCGCACGCGTTTCAGCACGGTTTTTCCGCAGTTCCTGCGGGTTCATTCCTCCGTGTTCGGCTCGAATCAGGGGAAGGCGGCGACGTTCAGGACCGCGTGGTCCTTGATGGCTTCATGTTCATTCTGAGCGCGCCGAAGTAATTCAACTTGCAGCGAATTCGCCTGTCGAATGCGAACAGGCGCTCGCGCGATCTTCGTACAATCCCATGCATGTCCGCACCGCCATCTGATCGCAACTCCAGGTCGACACAGCACAACGATGCGCTGTGCGTCCTGTGGCATCCGCGTGAGCAGTCACCCGACCCCGCGCTCGTCGAGTCGCTCCACCGCAAGGGCCTGCGCACCATCGCGTGCGACAACCCGATCGAAGTCGCTGCCTGGATGTGCACGATGAGTGGACGCAAGCCCTCTGCATCGCACGTAACAACCGATCCACACTCGTCTTCGGTCACCGCATCGCCGCTCCAAGAGTCCGGTTCGCTCCGCCCGATGGTCCTTCTCATGGATCGTCCCGGCGATCTTCTGGGCGCTGCAGACATGATGGCCGCGATGGCCCGCTATGCCCCTGCATCCGTCTGCTGGGTACATGATCCCGCTGCGTCGCCACGTCTCCGCATCATCCCGTGGAAGAAGGACGCAGCTCCCGCCCCTGTGCACGCAGCTTCTCCATCTTCACACGCCCGGCACCCTGCGCCAGCAACCCACACCCTCCGCCTCGCAGGCGACGGGCCCGTCTCAGCCGAACTAGACCCCGCTGTTCCCCCTGCCAAGTCCGACCCTTCGCAGGTCGTCACCCTCGCCCGTACTCCCCGCGACATCCTCACCGACGAGGAACTCGCCATGCTCCTGGGCGACGCGCCGGGGCCTGAACAATCCCCGCATAGCCGCAGGTAATCGGACCTCTGAACGACCGATATCCTCATCCTCGAGCAGTTTTGCTTGCTTCCGGCCCCTCCACCGAGAACAGTGGTATTGCGTATGCGCTCAGACCCGCTCCGAGGAGGGACTGGATGGCCCGGGCCGACGCTGTGGCACGAGTTCTCTTGGTCGGTTCCACCGGCCTCGATATCACTCTGCGCGAGCTTGGCAACCTCCAGGTCATCCGTGCACGGAACGCACTGGAAGCGATCGGCGAGCTCGCCGAAGCCCACGGGGCCGATGGCCCCCAAAGGACGGTGGTCATAGTGGGTACCGATGCAGACCATGCTGCCCAGGCCAATCTCGGCACCGGTGCCGATGAACTGGTCGACGGCCTTCGCCTCGTCGATCCGCACGTCCGCGTCCTCTTGATGCTCTCAGACGACAAGGTGCTGCCCACCCCTGGCGATGTCGCCGCCTACGACGGCTTTGTCACACCGCTCTCCCCCGTTGAAGAGCTCATGCGGGTCATCCGCGGCGGCCCCGTTGAATCCGACCGCCAGGGCCCCTCTGGTGCATCACTTGATGCAGGTCCCGGCGACACGCTCATCGTCGCGACGCTCCTGCGCGGCATGGACATCACCACGACCGCGCTGCCGATCATCGAGCAGCGCGTCGGTAATCATCGCGTCCAGTTCGTTGCTGCAGGTCACCTCGCGCCCGAGGGCGGCGTTCCCGTCTGGGTCCCGGGTTCAGAGAGCTTTGGCACCCTCGTCGCGCCCGATGTTGATCGCACCGTTCTCGAAGGACACGCTGCGTGGCTTGCAGGGTGGCTCCGCCTCCAGCAGCAGCAGACCCAGCTCCGCAGAGCTGCGTTCACCGATCCGCTCACCGGTGCATGGAACCGCCGCTACTTCGACCGCTTCCTCGCCTCCGCGATCGATCAGGCCCGTACCAGCCGCCTCTCGCTCACGCTCATGCTCTTTGACATCGACGACTTCAAGCGATTCAACGAGCAGTACGGCCACGACGCTGCAGACGAGATCCTGGTCGAGACCGTCCGCCTTCTCCAGAGCGTCATCCGTCCCACCGACCGCGTCTGTCGGATCGGTGGCGATGAGTTTGCAGTGATCTTCTATGAACCTGCAGGCCCGCGCACGCCCGGCAGCGTTCCACCAAATTCGGTCGCGCACATCGCGGAGCGATTCCAGAAGCAGATCTGCGATCAGCGATTCCCCAAGCTCGGCATCGACGCACCCGGCACGCTCACCGTCTCGGGCGGCATCGCCACGTATCCGTGGGATGGCACCACTGCAGCAGATCTTGTCCGCCGCGCCGATGAACTCTCCCGCGAGAGCAAGCGCGACGGCAAGAACGCCATTAGAATGGGGCCTTTTCAGGGCGAATCCTGCTGATTCAAACGAACTCGATCTCGCGATGATTCATACCCTGTTGCATGGCCCCTGCACGGTACGACCTGCTCGCGATCGATCTTGACGGCACGCTCCTGGATACATCGTCTCGCGTCTCAGAACGCAACATCGCTGCAGTGCGCCGTGCACGAGCTGCAGGCATCCACATCGTGGTCTGCACCGGTCGCGGCCTTGTCGAGTGTCGCCAATACCTTGACGCCATCGGGCAGGTCGACCCCGTCATCGTCGCAGGCGGCTCCATCATCGCCTGCCCCGTCACGTCGCGCACCGTCCACAAGTTCAATCTCCACCTGCGCATGGTCCAGCACGCAGTCGACCGCATCCACGGCCACGGTTATCCCGCGCTCGTGCTGAAGGATCCCGTCGAAGCAGGCTACGACTACCTCGTCGTCACCGGCTCGCAGGACCATCCGCTCGACCCCGTCACCAAGTGGTGGTTTGAAAGCATGAGCGTCAAGGTCCGTTACGTCCGTGAATTGAGCGAAGATCAGCACCCAGAGCACACCGTCCGCCTTGGCGCGTGCGGCATGTCGGGCTCGATGTCCCTCGTCCAGGAAGAGCTTTTGAGCGCCTACCGCGACGAGCTCCACATGCACCACTTCCCTGCAGTCGTCGCTCCCCAGCACGCCAGCACGACCGATGACGGCCAGGTCCTCCACGTTCTTGAGGTTTTTGCCAGCAATGCCAATAAGTGGGCCGCGATCGAGGTGCTCTCAAGCGGGCTCAAGATCGAGCACTCTCGCATTGCCACGATCGGCGATCAGATCAACGACGTCCCCATGCTCAAGGCGGCGGGCCTTGGCATCGCCATGGGAAACGCAGTCCCTGCTGCACGCCAGGTTGCGAAACGCCACACGCTGGTCAACGATGAGGACGGTGTCGCCCACGCGATCGACCGGATTCTCAGCGGTGAGTGGTAAGACCAAGCACGCATGCAGACCCTCGCGACCATCAAGACGCTCCTCGAAGAACGCGGCCTCGCGCCGCAGTACCGCTTCGGGCAGAATTTCCTGATCGATCACAACCTGATACGAAAGCTCGTTGATTCCGCGGGCGTCCGTGCAGGCGATGTCGTCCTTGAGATCGGTCCCGGCACCGGGACGATGACCGAGGAACTCATCGATCGCGGCTGCACGGTCATCGCTGCGGAACTTGATCGCGGGATGTGTGATCTTCTTCGCTCGACGATCGGCGCAGGCCCGCGTGGAGCCAACTTCACGCTGGTCGAAGGCGACTGCCTCGAATCCAAGCGTGAACTCTCTTCTGGCATCATCAAGGAACTGGCAGGCAGGCCGTTCACGCTCGTCTCGAATCTTCCGTATGGTGCAGGGACGCCGGTCATGACGACCATCCTCGCCTCGCACATGAATTGCAGGACGCTTGCAGTCACGATCCAGCGTGAAGTCGCAGACCGCCTCGCCGCCAAGCCCAAGTCCAAGGATTACGGCCCGCTCTCGATCATCGCGCAGGCAGTTGCGAAGATCGAGCTTGTTGCAACGCTCCCGCCCGAGTGCTTCTGGCCTCGCCCTGATGTGACAAGCGCCATGGTCCGCATCACGCGGCTCGAAATGCCGATCACGGACAACCCTGAAGCACTTGCCCAGACCTGTAAAGACCTTTTCGCCCAGCGCCGCAAGCAGATCGGCTGGTACCTCGGCCGCGACGGCAACTGGCCCGATGGAATCCTGCCCACCATGCGTGCAGAAGACCTGACCCCAGCTCAATTCGTCGAACTCACCCGCGCAAGAGCCTCAATGTCCTGACTCTGCTTATGCCTGTCTTTTCCGTCTGTTCACTGATCACTGCTTACTGATCCTTTTGCTTCTCTTCTCTGTGCCCTCTGTGCCTCGGTGGTGAGCCTGTCTTTATTCCCCCGCCGACTCATCAAACCCCTCGCCACCCGACATCGGCGGTCCCTTCGAAATCGTCAGCGTCGTGCCGCGTTTGCCCTGCATCCACAGGTCCGCTGCATCGCGCCCATCCGCACGCTCGCGCACAAGTAGGAACACGATCGTCGAGATCGCAAAGTATGAACTGACCACAAACCCACCGACCAGGAGCATCGGGATGTTGCTCCACATCGAGATCAGCCCGTCTGCAGTCCGCTGGCTCCACCCTGGTTCTGCTCCCGGTTCGCCATGCGAGATCCACCGCATCGCAGACCACGACGCGATCCCGCTCGTCCACGACGCAAACACAAGAAGCAGCAGCGTCGCCACGATTGCCTGCATCACGCCGATCGCGACGTACAGGAACATCCGAAGCGGCGCAGCCACGACATACGCCAGCCCACGCTGAAACGCATCGAGTCCGTCAGCGTTTTCTGCAGCGACTGCAGGGCAGAAGTACACGTGCCCCAGAATCCCGCCGATCAGAAGCAGCGCACTGCACGCAGCTCCGATCAGGAAGATCGGGTACACCACCGCTCCCGCCACCTGCACGACCGGCCAAGAAAGCAGGATCCACCCCGCTGCAGCCATCACAAAGCACACGATCCCTGCAACTGCAGGGGCGATCAACAGTGCAGTCGCACCGCGAGACCAGCGCCGAATCCCAAACGCCAGCGCCTCGGGCCACGGCACCACCTTGTGGTTGCCATACTCAACCGCCACCATCCTGCACACTGCAGTCCCGCCGATCGACCACAAGAGAATCAATGGCAGCAGCACGCAGAGCGCGGTGAACGGAAACGCGATGTGCGGCTCAACCAGGATCCCGCGACCCAGGCGTGCAAGTGCAGACGCAACGTCGCTCGCGCTTCCACGATCCCACGCAAGCCTTGTCTCATCGACCCCGCGATCAAAGCTCGACGCGATCAGCCCCAGCCACGCACGACCTGATTCGGTCCCCTGTGCAGTCTTGATCACCAGCCCCGCGATCACGAGCATGATCGTCGAGAAGACCCACCTCTGCGGGCGCAGCGCCATCGTCGCCGACCGAAGCATCCGCGGCCACAAGAGGTCAGACAGGAGATCAGGGAGCAGCCACGGGCGCGCTGCACGGCCCCCGACCTCTCTGCCACCCGTTCCCGCGATCTTTGTGTGCTCTTGGCTGTGTGAAGTAGGCATGGACGCCCGATGCTAAAGGGCCGGAGCACGGGCCGCCACCAAACGACCCTCCCCGGACCTCCGATTGTCCCGATTGATCCACCGTCTGACGCCTCCCCCTTGTCCCGCTCCCCCGGGACGCCCATGATCCATCCCACATGAGCCGAGAATTCATTCGGAACATCGCCGTCACCCTCCAGCTCATCCTCTTGGGCCCCCTGGTTGGCGGACTTCTCACCATGCTCCGTGCAGGCGATGGCGGCACCTCCATCTCGCCGCTCCTCTCCTCGTCGCCCGCGATGGGTTTCATTCTCCTGGTCGTGGTCTGTGTCCTCTCGGTCATCATCGGCTTGGTCGATGGCCGCGTGTTCGGCGTCAGGTCGGGCATGCGGGGCATGGGCATCATCTTGGGCTGGGCCGCGATTCACACCGGCCGCACCGAGGACATCCTCCGCATCAACGCGCCGCTCATGGTCTCGATCAAGTTCGCGGTCGAGGCTCTGATCCTCTCGATCGGCGTGGTCTGGTTTGTGCGCCAGCTCGCGGTCATGACCGACCGTGCAGAGCGTCTCGCAAGCCCTGAAAAGGGTCCGGAACTTGCGGTCGCCAGCATCGCGCGCGGCGCCTCGCTGATGGCTGCAGGTGCTGCCTGCATCGGCGGGCTCGTTGCAGCCTGGTTTGCTGCCTTCCACGGCGCCAAGGGCCAGACCCTCTTTGCAGGCATGGTCGGCGGCATCGCTGCAGGTGCCTTTGCTGCGATCGTCTCTGCAGGCTCTGAATCCAAGTCCGGCGAGCGCACGGTCGATCCGGTGATCTCCGCCTGCCTGGGCATGGCGTTGGCCTCGGTCGTCGCCCCCTTCTCGATCGCCTTCCTCAGTGGCCCAGACCCCCTCGCCAGCGCGCTTGCAGGGAAGCTCTTCCGCCTTGGCCACCTCAACGGGCTCGACTGGGCTGCAGGTGCACTGGTTGGCATCCCTGTCGGGCTTGGCTGGGCAGGCGCACACGCCCAGCATGGCGAGCTGGCCACCAACAGCGCGACCCCAGCCCCTGCAGGGCCTACCCCGGCCAAGAGCTGAACACGCTTCTGAGGTGTTTGTCCCCAACTGTCGCCCGAATCTCGGAACTGGCGAAACCTCGGTGCGTCCAATCCGGTACAAAGTCCGCCCGACGGTGTGGTCGGAGGTACGGACGAACGAAAATTAAGTGTGATTCGGCGGAGGCCCGTTGGTACGCTGCGGTCACGCTATCGTTTTGTCGCTCAAGGAGCTGTGATATGAAGGCGACCGGGATTCGGAATATGTTCGCTCTGCTGGCCCTGGCTGGTGCAGCGTCCCCGTTGCTGGCGCAGGCCACGCCCACCGCTGCTCAGCCTCGCCAGGCTTCAGTGCCGGTCGTGGTCGTGGCCTCGCACCCTGAGCGCGACACGCTCCTGAAGTTCGCCCGTCCGCTGACGGTCGACTTCAAGGACACGCGCCTGGAAGATGCAGTCAAGTTCATGACCGAGGTCACAGGCGCGGACGTCGAGACGATGTGGACCGACGACACCAACTCGGTCGGGCTCAACAAAGACCACCTGATCACCTTCTCCGCCAAGAACCTCAACGCACTGAAGGTCATGGAGAAGCTCCTCCAGAAGGCCAGCGAGAAGGGTGATCTTCTTGAGAACACCTGGCAGATGACCGACTCGGGCGCGATGCAGATCGGACCCAAGGAGCGGCTCAACTCGTTCAAGCGTCTTGAGATGTACGACATCAACGATCTGCTTCTTGAGCTTCCTCGTTACACCGAGGCGCCGGAGTTTGATCTCCAGTCGGTTCTTCAGAACTCAGGCTCGGGTGGCGGTGGCGGTAGCCAGAGCCCTTTCCGTGACACTGGTGGCGGCAACCGCAACCAGCAGCAAGGTCCGACGCGTCAGGAACGTGCAGAGGAAGTTGTGAAGGTCGTGACCGACATCGTCGAGCCCGAGCAGTGGACCGACAACGGTGGCACGGGCGGCACGATCCGCTACTACCAGGGTTCACTGATGGTGAACGCACCCGACTACATCCACCGCCAGATCAACGGCTATCCCTACTGGGCTGCAGGGACGCAGGTCTCGCAGGTCAAGGGCCGTCGATGGGTATCGCTGAACGTTGACACCGCTGCATCGCAGCTTGAAGGTCTCGCAAACCAGCCCGTGACTGCAGTGGTCCCCGGCGGCGGCCGCTGAGTCGATCACGGCCTCGGTAATTCTCAATTACCATGAACAAGCCCCGCTTAGTCGGGGCTTGTTTTGCAACGATTTCTTCAGGTCCCTGTACACTCATGCATGAGCAGCGAGCGCAGGTCGTGGGTTGGCAGGCATCCGTTCCTCACGGGTGCGGGTGTCGTTTGCATGGTTTTTGTGTTCGCGCTCATCGTCGCGGCCATCCAGGTGCTCACTGCAAAGCCCGGCCCTGCAGGGATGTTCTCTCAGCAGATCGAAGACACCGTCGCCGAGCATCAGAAGAATCTCCCAGGTCCTGATGCGTGGGCGGAGTTCACGCAGTCACTCCAGGGTGTTTCCGATGCGCAGCGTGCTGCGTACGACCGCGTCGGCCAGCCTTCCGGTGGCGGCGGTTTCCCCAACCCACCTGCAGACTGGCCCGAAGGTGCAATGTACTGGCCCCCCGATGCATCGATGGTGGGGACGCCCTCCTCGCACCCCAAGGTCGATGCGTTCTATCGCGATCTGCTCGCACAGATGCAGACGGACGGCACGCTCAAGAAGCTTGAATCGTGGGTCGAGCCTCGCAGGGCAGTTCGCCCGATTCCCAAGGGGCGGATGCTCGACGTGCTCCTCCCCGAGCTTGGCATGGCGCGCAACCTCACGAGGTTGAACCACGCACGGATGATGCTGGCCCTCGAAGCAGGCGATACTCCAGAGTTTGAACGTGCAGTGTCGCAGTCGCTCGCTGCTGCACGCATCACGGGCTCGCAGGCAACGTTGATCGATCACCTCGTCGCGATCGCCATCGCAGCGAAGATCACGGGCGACATCCGCGAACTGATCGCCCAGGGGAGGCTCGATGTCGAGCTTCTCGAACGCATCGATCGCGAGATCGTTCGCCAGCTTCCCGTCCAGCCGATCACGCTCGCACTCAAGACCGAGCACCTCGCTGCACTCGACACGCTTGAATGGACGCACAACACCAGCGGCAGCCCGATCGTCACGGAGATCAACTCGCTCCAGTCGCAGACCGGCGGTGGTGCAGCGGCAACCTCGTCATTCGGCGGCGCATCCAACCTCCTGGGCCTTCTCATGGCCAGCAAGGAAGATTCTGCAGCAGTCTTTGGCACGTTCTACAAGATGGTTGAAGGAGAAGCCGCGCTCCACGCGCATCAGCGGTCAAAGGTGCTTGCTTCGGAAACATACCTCGATGGCATCTCATCTCGATACGTGCTGGTGAAGATCCTCACTCCTGCACTCGCCAAGGCGCTCGGTGCAAGCTCACGCCACGGTACGGATATCTCTGCGGTACGGACGATGATCGCCCTCGAACGCTTCCGCAAGGCAACCGGTGCATATCCGGCAAAGCTCTCGGAACTTGTCCCTGCATATCTCCCCGCGCTTCTCGAAGACGAGTTTGACGCAAACGGACTCCGGTATGTGCTCAAGGATGCGAAGGCGAGCGCTGCTGCAGAGGGATACACGCTCTACTCGGTCGGCCCCGACCTGACCGATAACGGTGGTGACTACGGCAAGCCCGAGAACGCCAACATCGGCGCGCCGGGAACGGATCTGAGCTTTGCACTCAGGCCGTATGTTCCACCTGCAGAGACTGCGAATCCATCACCTGCGAGCTCCGAAGCAGGAAAGTAATCACTTCCTCGGCACAACCTGTGCATCGCTCGATGGCGGTGTCGCCGGTGCAGGCTGATCTTGCTGCGATGCAGGTCGGTCTGCACGCTCCATCACTCGCCGGAACACCCTGCGGACAAGATCGCTGTGCCGCTGCGGGATGGTCTGCTGCTCCAGCGCACGTTCCACGCCGCGTGCAGCCTGCCGTGCGGATTCACGCGTGACTCCTACTGCAGGGCGCTCGGGTGCTGCACCATCGTTCATCCGTGGAAGCTCTGCCAGCTTGCGTTCGTCTGCAGGGTTCTGCGAATTGCGACGTGCATCGAGATCGTGCTCACCATTGGGTTTACCTTGATAGGTCTCTGGCTCTCCGCCTGCACCGCGCGGGCCCTGCGTGCTTCCGCCGCGTCCACCGGATTCATCCTTCGACTTCTCATCATCGCGATTGCCTTCCCCATTGCCATCGCGCGATGACTGCGAGTCGTTGCCAGTACCACCGCCCTGCTGATCATTTGAACCATCACGCTGCTGATTCTGCATCTGGCGCGCGATGTCCTCCAGCTGCTTGCGCTGCTCGGGCGTTGCCTGCTTCAAAAGCTCCTGCGCCTTCTTGCGAAGCTCGTCGCTCACCTGCTGCTGCTTGCGTGCACCGTCGCCGCGTTCCTGGAGCTTTTCAAGCTCCTTCGCAAGCCGCTCAAGCCCCTTGGCATCGGGAAGCTTCTGCGGAAGAACATCGGGCGATGGCGTCTCTTTTTGTTCCTGCGCGCCGTTCGGATCGGGCTTTGTGCTCTGCGTCTGCGTGGGCTTGGTTCCGGTCTGCGGACGCTGCTGCTCAGAAGGCTGCGCGACAGGCTTCTCTTCACCACCGGTCTGCTGCTGTTGCGAACCATCCGGCGATGACGCAGGTTGCTTCTGTGATTCGCCACCACTCTGCGGCTGCTGCTGTGAGCCGTCGTGCTGTCTGGGCTGCGTGCCTTCCTGCTGCGATCCGGGCTTCTGCTCGCCGCCCTGCTGCTGGCCGTTCTGAGGCTGACCTTGCTGGTTTTTGCCTTCCTGGTTCTGGCCATCCTGATTTTGGCCATCCTGGTTCTGCTGCTCTTGATTCTGGCGCTGCTGGTCTGGCGTCTGCTGCTTCTGGTCTTGTGTCTCTCGGGCCTGCTTCTGCGAGTTCTGGTCACCCTTCTGCGATTCGCGAAGTTCCTGGGCAGACTTGCGCAGCGTCTCAGACAATTCCTTGGTCGGGTCCTTGCTCGGGCTTGATTCACTGCCCTGCTCAGGCTTCTTCTCGCCCTGCGCCTTCTCATCGCCGGTCCTCTGCGCAGCGGGCTCCTGATCCGATGGCTTTTGATCGGCGGGCTTCGCATCACCCGACTTTTGGTCACGCGCCCCCTGCGATGGATCTCTAGGCTTGCGTTCTTCAAAGCCCGATGTCGGCTTGGGCTGATCCTGATCTTGCTTCGCAGGGTCGGATGATCCTGCCTCCGGCTTCTTCTCGCCCGAGGGTGGCTCACCCTTCTGCTCGCCTCCAGTATTCTTCTGCGATTCAGGCGTTTGCTTCGGATCAGACGGTGCAGGAGACTTCTCGCCCGAATTTGTCTCGTCCTGTTTCTGGTCCGCGTTCGCAGGAGACTGTTCGCCTGCAGGCTTCTCGCTTGCAGGCCGCTGCGGATCGCTCTGTGGATTCTGCTTCTGACCTGCTGTCTGATTGGCGTCGTTCCTAGGAGGCTGCTGCGAGGTGCTTGCCTCTTCTCTCGCCATCTCGTCCGCCATGCGCTCAAGCTCATTGGCGACTGCTTCGCGTTCCTCAGGCGGGAGCGAATCGAGTTCGTTCGCAAGCGTCCGTGCAGCATCTCGTGCACGCTCGATGTCGCCTTCCTTCAAGGCCTTCTGCAGATCCTGTGCAGCGGGAGAACGTGCAGCGGAATCAGATTCACGCTCGCTCCGTGCTGCACGTGCAAGCTGTCGCCGTGCGTCCTGCACCTTGCGTTCTTCATCTTCCGCGGACTTTGCAACCTCGTCTGCGAGCTGCTCGATCGAGCGCGATGATTCAACGATCGCATCGCGAGCAGGCTTGTATCCATCAGGTGAACCAAGCTCACGCGTAATCGAATCCAGCTCTTGAAGCTGGCGCTGCGCCAGTGCAGCACGGGATTGATCAAGCTCCGAGTTTGCGACAAGCTCGCGGGCGGATTCTGCTGCACGCTGTACTGCTGCACTTGCCTCCGTGCGCTGGGCAAGCTGAGCAATCCGTTCGATCGAGGCCTGCGACCGCTCCTGCGGAATGAACCAGCACCCCGCAGCGAGCACTGCAGCAACACCTGCAAATTTCCACCACCGGCCAAACACGATCGGGAACGCACGCCCGATGGAATGATCGCGTGAGATGCTCGGCGCGAGCGACTCTGCATCCGCGATGGCGAGGCTTGCAAACCCAAGGCCAGTGTTCGCTTTATCCGCGGACCCCGCAAACGCCAGCCCCGACGACAGGCGGTCTTTCAACGCAAGACGCCGATCGACTTCCTGAACTGCACGCATCGGCGAAAGCCTGCGTGTCCATGCGTGTCCTGTAGCGATGGCGAGCGCCACAGCAGGGATCGCGACGAGCCACGCAGGGAGGTCGCGGGCAGGGATTTCGAGAAAACCGGTCCGAACTGCGGCGATCAGGAGCCCATCTACCACTGCTGCAGCGGTCAATGCAAGGCCCGAGGACCGGATAATCCCTGCCAGGAGCGAGCGGCTTCTCGCGAGCGAAGCCACGCGAAGGGTTTGGGCCAGGTCCGGTGCCATCGTTCAACAGTATGACGCCGGGAAAAGATGGGAGTTCGTTCGAAAACCACCAGAAAACCCAATCGAAAACTCGGTACTCTCCTCGCCATGGACGTTCGCGCGATCTTTGACAGGCTTTTGTCAGCACCGCCAGCGGTGGGAGATGTCTCACGCGGAACATTCTCTGCAGGGGAAGCGGAGGAGATTTTCGGCCTCCTCCTTCAGGGCAAGATCGAAGAGCCGCAGATCGCGGCGATGCTCGCGCTCATCCAGCAGCGCGGGCCGACGGTCCAGGAACTGATCGGCGGCGCAAGGGCGATGCGTCGGTTTGTGATGGAGGTTCCCGCGGCCGCGGAGAAGCCTGGTAGTCTTGGTCCGGTCATCGACACCTGCGGCACGGGCGGTGCACCCAAGACGTTCAATATTTCAACTGCCTCCGCGATCGTCACCGCAGCTGCAGGCGGGCCTGCAAATGTCCGCGTCGCCAAGCACGGCAATCGATCCCGCAGCGGGCGCGGGTCTGCAGAGGTTCTGCAGGGTCTGGGTGTGAACGTTGATGCAACGCCGCAGGTTCAGGCAAAATGTCTTGATGAAGTCGGCGTGTGCTTTTGCTTTGCGATCCATGCGCACCCTGCCATGAAGTACGCAGCAGGTGTCCGCAGGTCGCTTGGGTTTCCGACGATCTTCAATTTGCTCGGACCGCTGACGAACCCCGGGCGTGCATCCCGGCAGGTGATCGGCGTCTACGGTAAGAACGAAGCAGAGAAGGTCGCCCATGCGCTCGCGGGACTTGGCGCAGTTCGCGCGATGGTTGTGCACGGTTTTGATGGCATGGACGAGATCACGACGCGCGACAGGACGCACGTCTTTGAAGTGTCAGATGGTGCAGTCAATCCGCGAACGGTCGATGCACAGGACTTTGGCGTTACCCGTGCACCTCTCGGTTCGCTTGAAGCAAACGATCTTGCACACAGCGTGGAGATGGTGCGCGGTGTGCTTGCAGGACGCAGGGACGCATCGCTCGAGCATGCACGTTCGATCGTGCTCCTCAACGCAGGTGCAGCGCTGATGGTCGTCGGCGCTGCAGGCTCCATCGCAGATGGAATGGTAATGGCACGCGAGGCAGTGGATTCGGGGAAGGCTGCAAAGACGCTCGAGCGGCTTGCTGCTGCTTCAAAGAGCCAGTAAACCAAGATAGAAGAACAGATCAAAAACAAAGACGGGGCCTGGAAAGGCCCCGCCCCAAGAAGTCTTCAGTTCAGCACCAACAACCTGCAACGCAGGTTTACTTCCCAAGCAGCCGCAGTACGCCCGGCCCGCGTTCATAGCGGCCCACTGCAGGGTCCGCAGCGAGCGACCAGAGTTCGATGCCCCCTGCAACCGACACTGCGCTTGGATGCCCCAGTGCACGGAGCGCCAGTGCAGCCTTCATCGACCGCACGCCGTGGTGACAGATCACCGCCAGCTGCTGGCCGGGCTCAAGCTCGATCTCGTCGTGCCGCTGTTCAATCTGATCGAGCGGGATGTGCACCGAACCGGTCACATGGACCAGGTCCCACTCGGGCTGCGTTCTGCAGTCAACCAGAAGCACCTTCGATGGATCGGTCATCGCCGCCTTGGTCTCGCGCGGCGAAACCTCAAGACCTTCCTTGAGAACGTACCCCGTTGGGAGTCCGCGTCCATCAAGCCCTGGGGAAGTCGTCATCGCGGCCACTCCTCGCTGGTGGGCGCCGAATCCGGCGCGGGCGGCGAGGTGGGGTCAACCACTTCCTCTGCATTCGGATCGAGCTCTGCCATGATCGCGGGATTGATGCCAGGTTCGGGCCAGCGGTCGTAGCTCCGCTTGGGGCTGTAGCGAACGTTCCACTGCGGGTCGATCAGCATCCGTGCAGGGAGAATCAGTGCGCTCCCCAGGATGATCAACGGCTGGTCGAACGACTCGACAAGCTGCTCATCCGTGAATCCGCCGGTGACTTCCAAGGCAGAGAGAGCAGTGGGGAACTCGCCGCGCTGGCGTGCAGTGGAGTTCTTGAGCTGGAGCGACACTGCGTAGTTCGGTCGGTGGCCAAGACCATCGACCGGCACCAGCACCGTCTTTTCCGTCCAGTTGGAGCGATCAAGCGACGTGACCGAACGATGGCTTTCTGGGAAAGCGGCGTACGGTGCATCGGGCCTGAGCTGCGTCACTTCGAGCGGCTCAAGCCTCCGTTCGTCGCTTGTAAAGGCTTCGAGCTCAACCTCGTGGCCGACGGTCAATCGGTTGTTCTCTGCAACGCAGCCACCAAGGCCCAGGGCTAGTCCGAAGACAAGTCCAGAGACGACCACAACCGCGCGAGGGGCGGTGGGGCGGGGTGCGAGGGTTGAAAAGGACCTCATCCAGGTGGGCATCAAGGTCATGTACGTACGGTATCAGGTCCAGCGTCGCCGGGCACTGCCTGCTCAGGTCAGATCGAGCAGGAAGGCCTGGAGCTCGGAAACCGCGTGCCCATCCCCGACCTTGCGGGCCTGGTCGCTCCCGGTCTTGAGCGTCTGGATCGCCTCGTCGATCAGGTCCAGCTCCTGCTGGCTCCGTGCCTTGTGGTAATAGGCGTAGCAGTAGGAGGGGTCCGCGGCGATGCACTGGTCGTAATACGTGATCGCCGTCTCGTGATTCTTCTGGTTGGCGTACTCCTGCGCCAGCCCGTAGAGCAGGAACGGGTCGGCGGGGTCGGTCTTGAGGAGCTTTTCGAGGGCCTCGATCGACGGCATGGAAAAGGCTAGGCGTCCATCCCAAACCGCGTGACCCCCTCCGCACCCCCAAACTGCATGTCAAGAACGCGTTAGCATGGTCTGGACACCGCCTGCGGGTATCATGCCCGCGTAACCGACTTTTCGGAGAAGATCATGCAGAACATCAAGACGATCGGGGTCATCGGTGCGGGTCAGATGGGTGGCGGCATCGCGCTCGTGGCTGCTCTCCACAAGTTCAACGTGATCCTCTGCGACAAGTCGAGCGACCAGCAGCACAAGTGCGAGGCAGACCACAAGAAGCGCCTCGGCCGCGAGGTCGAGAAGCAGCGCCTCACGCAGGCAGATGCGGACGCCGCTACCAAGCGGATCAAGTACGTCCACATGATGGACCTCTTGAAGGACGCCGACTTTGTCATCGAGGCCGCGGTCGAGAACCTGGGCGTCAAGAAGGAACTTTTCCAGCACCTCGCGCGGATGGTCCGCGAGGATGTCATTCTCGCATCGAACACCAGCTCGATCAGCATCACCGAGATCGCTGCAGCAGCAGAGCACGCTCACAAGGGCGCCGCTGCACGCGTCATCGGCATGCACTTCTTCAACCCCGTCCCGGTGATGAAGCTGGTCGAGGTGATCAAGGGCATCCAGACGTCAGAAGCGACGACCGCGACGACGCTCGAGCTCGCCAAGGCGCTGAACAAGACGCCGATCCCCGCCAACGACCGTGCAGGGTTCGTCTCAAACCGCGTCCTGATGCCGATGATCAATGAGGCCTTCTACGCCTGGATGGAAGGCGTCGCAGAGCCTGCACACATCGATGAGATCATGAAGCTTGGGTGCAACTTCCCGATGGGTCCCTTGCGTCTTGCAGACTTCATCGGCCTCGACACCTGCGAGCACATCATGAACGTCCTCGCAGACGGCCTGAACAACGACCGGTACCGCGCCTGCCCGCTCCTCAAGCAGCTCGTGATCGCAGGGCGGCTCGGTGATAAGAGCGGGCGGGGTGTTTTTGACTACACGGCAGCAGCAGCAGTTGCGCCCGCGAAGGCCTGATACGGCCGCCCTCAGCAGCCATCCTCAAACGCCATCACGAACGCAGTGAAGTCGTCCGTATCGACAAACCCCGAGTTGTCGAAATCCGCCGACTCGAGCCCTGCCTCGAAATCAAGGATGAACGCCGTGAAGTCGTCGGTGTCTACAAACCCGCTCCCGTCATAATCCGACGGGTAATACGCGATGCGCACTTCGCCCGGATCGTGGATCAGCCGAAGCTTGCCGAGCGCAGGTGCAGGTGCATTCAGCGTCGTGAACGCACCGGAGTATGGGCCCGAGACTATCACAAGCTCACTGCACGGCGCGAGTGTGCTTTCGCCGCTGTACTGGAGCTGCACCGTTCCCGCAAGCATCAGCGTTGAAACGGTTGAAACGATCTGGTCGTGCTGTGCACCTACATATTCGATGTCGAGGCGCGCCGATGTCCCGAACTGAACCGTTCCGGTTCCCGAGAATCGCAACGTCCCAACCGGCAGGCCCGGCTGAAATGTCCCGTTCATGACCAGCTTGCCCGTGCCTGTCGGTGTGATGGTTCCAACGCCGCCGACACGCTGCGATGGACCAATCGTCGCAGTGCTGCCTGCAGAAACCGTCACCACCGAGTCCGTCGCTTCTTCAAGCAGGATCTGCCCCGACCCTGCAACGCTCACATTGCTCGTGAACTGCACGCGTGCATCGCCGCTGCCGGTGCCCTGCATCGCGCGAATCTGTCCGTTGTTCGTGATCGAGCCAAGCACCAGCGACGAATGTGCACTCGTCGTCGGACCTGCAATCCGAAGCTCTCCCGAGTTGAGAATCGTCCCGATCGTCCCGCTCTGAACCTCGACATACCCGCCGAGCGTTGACGTCATCGTGCCGCCCGCGATGCTCCCGCCGTTGATCTGCACGACACCCCGATCCGCTCGGACAATTCCCGAGGCAGTCTGTGACATCGCCGTATCAATCGTCCACACGTCGGCTGCAAGCTCGGTGCCGATCGTTCCCTGGTTGTTGAACGTCCCGCTCGCTGCAACCCTGCCCGTTCCAAGAAGTCGATGCCCGCCTCCATTGGTGAACGTGACACCTGCAGGAACCGTGATGACTGCATCACCTGCTTCCTCAAGGCGCACCTTGCCCGTGCCGCTCATGAGGCACGACGTCGCAAAGTAGAGCCGGCAATCCCCCGTCCCTGCACCAGCCGTCAGCAGGATCGTCCCGTTGTTGCCGACGCTGTCGCCGTACACGCGAAGCGCGGTATCTGCAGATGTCGACGGTCCTGCCAGTTGAAGCACCGCCGCGGTATTGCTGATCGTCAGCCCCCGGATCGCGATCGATTCCGAGGCATTGATCGTGACGGTGTACGGCGCGCCGAGTCCCAGCGTCGCAAACTCGGTCTGCGTGTCAGGAACGTTCGCAGGGTTCCAGTTGGAAGCCACCGTCCACTGCCCGCTGACTGCGTTCGCCCACGCCTGCGCCTGTGCAATCGTCGAGATCGACGACACCGCCGCAACGCCCGCGATCAAAACGCACTTGGTATCCATGCCCATCGCCCTCCTCCGGTCCCCCTGCGAATGCACGCTGCTATACGCAGCCTATCCGGATTCGATCCCGCACGGAACACATGTTTACACGGCTCTTCAATGGGGCTGATTGGTGTACGTAAGTATCTGTAATCGCTCTGCTTACGTGGCATCCAAGGGAGGTTGAAAGGGAGGCCAGATGACCCTCTGAACGCGGCTCAGAAGGGGTTCAAGCCTATAATCCGCCCCTTTCAGGAAAGGACCTTTTCCATGGCAGAGCGCCATTTTGATGTTGTCGTGATTGGCGGCGGTCCGGCGGGGTATGTCGGGTCGATCCGCGCTGCACAGCTGGGCTTCAAGGTCGCCTGCATCGAGCGCGACAAGCTCGCAGGCGTCTGCGGCAACTGGGGATGCATCCCCACCAAGGCCCTTCTTTCCAACGCAGAGCTCTACGAGAAGGTCCACACCCAGGCTGCAGAGTGGGGCCTGAAGGTCAACGGAACGATCGAAGTCGACTGGGACAAGACGATCAGCCGCTCCCGCTCAGTCGCGGATAAGCAGGCCAAGGGCGTCGCGTACCTCTTCAAGAAGAACAAGATCGAGCACGTCGTCGGCAACGCCAAGATCGTCGCCGCCAAGAAGCAGGGTTCGCCCTGCCGCATCGAGGTCTACGACTGCAAGGTCCAGGACACGCTGACCCACGCCCCGTGCGAGAACACGAGCAAGACGCCCCGCGAGGTCATCACTGCAGATCACATCATCGTCGCGACCGGCTCGGTCGCGCGTGAGCTCCCCTTCGCCAAGTTCGATGGCGACAAGGTCATGGGTGCACGCGAGGCGATGAACACCAAGTCGATGCCCAAGAGCCTCGTCGTCATCGGCGCTGGCGCGATCGGCATGGAGTTCGCGTACTTCTACAGCACCTTCGGCACCAAGGTCACGGTCATCGAGATGATGCCCCGCATCCTGCCTGTCGAGGACGATGAAGTCTCGAACGCGCTCGAGAAGATCTACAAGAAGCACGGGATGGACATCCGCACCTCGACGACGACCATGAACGTCGAGAAGACCGCAAACGGCGTGAAGGTCACCGTCGCCCCTGCAGTCAAGGGTGCAGACGGCCGCATGACTGGCGACGAGAGCAAGAAGGAAGTCCTTGAAGCAGACAAGGTGCTTCTTGCAGTCGGCGTCAAGGGCCGTTTCGATGGTCTCTTCGATGCTGCACTGGGCCTGACGGTCGAGAAGGACCACATCAAGACCGATTACCTCCCCGGCAAGACCCGCGACGAGGCGATCGATTACAAGACCAACCTCCCCGGCGTCTTTGCTGTCGGCGACGTGATCGGACCTCCGTGGCTTGCACACGTCGCGAGCGAAGAGGCGATCATCTGCGTCGAGCGGATCGCCCACAAGCTCGGCAAGCTCCACCACGAGCCGATCCCGATCGATTACAGCACGATCCCCGGCTGCACCTACTGCCACCCGCAGGTGGCGAGCGTCGGCTTCACCGAGCGCGACCTGGTCGCTCAGAACAAGGTCAAGGGCAAGGACTACGCATCGGGCGTCTACCAGCTCCAGGCCCACGGCAAGGCAGTCGCGGCCAACCAGAACGTCGGCATGGTCAAGATCCTCCGCGGCCTTCCCCGCGGCGAGATCCTCGGTGCGCACATCCTGGGCGATCAGGCAACCGAGCTGATCGGCGAGATGGGCCTTGCACGCCGCCTCGAGGCGACGACCGAGGAGCTGATCGTCACGATTCACGCCCACCCGACGATGCACGAGGCACTCCGCGACGCTGCACTTGCCTCCGAAGGCCGTGCAATTCACGGGTAATCTCGAAGCGACCTGCTTTGGGACCTCGTTACATTCCGAGCATGTAACACACCGGCACCCTGATTGGGTGCCGGTTTTCTTTGCGCAATCTTGCATCTGTCTTAATCATCAGTAGGATGGCGTTCGATCCCCTTCGTGGCGGGAAGGGTTTTCGGACTTTACATTCCAACAGCAGGTGCGCCGCGGGGCATGTGGACCAGCAGGCTGGTGTACCCCTGCGCATCGGAGGATTGTCAGATGGTCATCGGGAAGCAGTCGTCGCTCGCCACCACGTCCGCTGCGAGGCTCGCCTCGCTCGCGGGGCTCCTCATGCTCGCTGCAGGCACGGTCCATGCTCAGCCGGTCCTCATCACCGAGTTCATGGCCAGCAACTCGAGCACGATCGCAGACGAGAACGGCGAATACTCCGACTGGGTCGAGATCGCCAACCTCGGCGCCTCGTCGATCAATCTCGACGGCTGGTACATCACCGACAGCGCGACCAACAAGACCAAGTGGCGCATTCCCGCCATTACGCTCGCTGCTGGTGAGCACCGCATCATCTGGACCAGCGACAAGAACCGCGCCAACCCCAACGCGCCCCTTCACACCAACTTCAAGCTCAGTGCAGACGGCGAATACCTCGGGCTCATCATGCCCGATGGCACGACCGTCTCGCACGAATACGCGCCGACCTTCCCTGCACAGCAGACCGACGTCTCCTACGGCCTCGCGACCGATGCATCGGTCGCCAACTTCATCCAGCAGGGCGCCGCTGCACGTGCCTTCGTTCCTATCAGCAACACGCTCGGCACGACCTGGACCTCTCGCACCTACTCCGTCCCCGGCTCCTGGCTCAGCGGCGTCACCGGCATCGGCTACGAGACGCAGAGCGGGTACGAATCGCACATCGGCCTCAACGTCCGCAACCAGATGTATGGCTCCAACGCGTCGTGCTACATCCGCGTGCCATTCACGCTCGGCTCGGTCCCTGCATTTGATGTACTCAAGCTCCGCATGAAGTACGACGACGGCTTTGTCGCGTACCTCAACGGCACCAAGGTCGCTTCGCGCAACGCGCCGACCACGCCGACGTGGAACTCGACCTCCACGCAGGGCCACTCCGACGCAGAGGCAGTGGTTTTCGAAGACATCGACATCACATCTGTTGCGTCTGGCCTCCTCGTCTCGGGCTCCAACGTCGTCGCGATCCACGGCCTGAACGTAGCTGCAAACAACTCTGACTTCCTCATCACGCCCGAGCTTGTCGGCTCGGTCGCGGGTGATTACAACCCCAACTCGGCCCGCTACTACACCGAATCAACGCCCGGCCAGCCCAACTCGGTCTCGGGCGCTGATCTTGGCCCTTTCATCACGAGCCAGAACTATGGCCCGACGCAGCCGCTGGATGCAGACGCAATTCTCGTCACTGCATCCATCGCGCAGAACCTCAACGCCGTTCAGAACGTCACGCTCTACTACCGCACCAACTTCGGTTCTGAAGCCAATACGCCGATGTTCGACGACGGCCTCCACGGCGACGGCGCTGCAGGCGACGGTCAGTACGGCGGCTACATCCCGCCCGCTGCATCAACGCCCGGCCAGATGGTCCGCTGGTACATCCGTGCCACCGACTCACAGGGCAACGGCTCGCGTCTCCCCAGCTTCGTAAGCGCCACGCAGACGCCCGAGTACTTCGGCACGATGATCACTGCAAGCGGCGTGAACACGCAGCTCCCGGTCCTGTACTGGTGGGTCCAGAACGAAGCAGCAGCCCAGACCGACAACGGCACGCGTTGCTCCCTCTGGTACCTCGGCCGCTTCTACGACAACGTCTTTGTCCGTCTCCGCGGCCAGTCCTCTGCAGAGTGGCCCAAGCCGCACTTCAAGCTCGATTTCAACAGCGGCCACTACTTCACCTTCCGCGAGGGCGTTGAGCCCGTCGAGGAGATCAACCTCCAGTCTGCGTACAGCGACAAGTCCTATATCCGCCAGGCACTCTCGTGGGAAGTCCACATGGCTGCAGGCGCGCCCGGCTGCGAGAGCGAGATGGTCCGCGTCCAGCGGAACGGTGCCTTCTACTCCGTTGCCTGCTTTGTCGAGCAGCCCGACGAGGAGTACCTCACCCGCAACGGCCTCGACAACAGCGGCGCCCTCTACAAGATGTACAACGAGTGCGTCGACCCTAACTGGGGCGTTGAAAAGAAGACCAGAGAGCACGAGGACAACTCCGACCTCGGTGCGCTCGTCACCGGCGTCCAGCTCCCCACCGGCCCTGCGCTCACGAACTACATGTTCGACAACATCGACATCCCGCGCACGATCTCGTACATCGCCGCGACAACGCTTATCCACGACAACGATCACGTCGCCAAGAACTACTACATCTTCCGCGACACTGAAAACTCCGGCGAGTGGATGATGCTCCCCTGGGACAAGGATCTCACCTTCGGTCGCAACTACGGTGCAGGCGGCGGCGTCCTTTCCGACGGCATCTGGGCCGACGACGACCCGATGTCGCACCCCCTCTTCGGCGACGCTGCACATCCCAAGATCGACGGCCCGTACAACCGCTTCATCGACGCGATGCACCGCGAGCCCACGATCCGCAGGATGTACCTCCGTCGTCTCCGCACGCTGATGGATGAACTCCTCCAGGCACCGGGCACACCGATGGCCCAGCGCGTCCTTGAGACCCGCATCAACCAGCTCCAGGCACTCTGCGCATCCGACGTCGTGCTCGACCGCGCCAAGTGGGGCAACCCCTACGGCGAAAACCAGGACTTCGCGACTGCTCTGAACATCCTCAAGAACGAGTACCTCAATCCTCGCCGCGTCCACCTCTTCCAGACGCACTCGGTCTCGAACGGTGGCCTGATCCCCGCCGTGCAGTCGGCCGCGCCGATGCTCGAGTTCGGCGTGATCGAACGCTCCCCCGCCAGCGGCAACAAGGATGAGGAGTACATCGAGATCTACAACCCCTCGACCGAAGCAATCGACATCAGCGGCTGGACGCTCGACGGCGACGTCACCTACACCTTCAAGCCCGGCACTGTCATCGTCGGCCAGCGCACGATGTACGTCTCGCCCAACGTCGTCGCGTTCCGTGCACGCACGCAGTCGCCGCGCGGCGGCGAAGGTCTCTTTGTTCAGGGCGACTTCTCCGGCCACCTCGCATCACCTGCAGAGGAGCTCCGCCTCCTTGATGCGGACGGCCGCGTCGTGACCTACATCGCTGCATGCCCTGCAGACTTCGATGAATCGGGCTTCCTCGACACCGACGACTTCGACGCCTTCGTCACAGCCTTCGAGCTCGGCGAAGACGCAGCGGACTTCGACAAGTCGGGCTTTGTCGATACCGACGACTTCGACAATTTCGTCCGTGCCTTCGAGCTTGGCTGCTGATCCAAGGCAGGATCACTGCACCTCGTGCACGCACGAGCCTCCATCCGACATGTGATCCCGACCTGATTCCCCACACGTGCATCCATGATGCACGTGTTTTTACGCGCACGCGTTGCGCACTACACCGTGATTCAAGCTCGATTCGGTCGCGGTCAGGATTGCATCTGGAAGAAGGTCATAAAGTAAGCGGTAACTTACAGACCCCATTTTGAAAAAACACTTGAAATCACGGCGGAATCGCCCTTCGACTTGATCGTGTGCATGCACCTGGGAAGTATGTCCCCTACTCCCTCAGCGGGGGAGTCAAGGTTGGGCCGGCGACGAGGCGTTGCTGACCCGGGCCCGGGCGCACCAAGCACACGCGAGCGCCAACTTCGGGCCAAAGACAATCATGGAGCACACATGTTGAAGGGTTTTATGGCGTGGCCCCTGATGGGCCTCTCGGTCGCCCCTTGCGCCATGGCGCAGACCACCGTGCAGTGGATCGCGCCTGGCGGCGGAACCTGGAACGCGCCGATCAACTGGTCGCCCGCGACGGTTCCCTCGACGACCAGCCACAATGCAGTGATCGGCGGCTCGAACACGTTCACGATCGTTCGCGATGCGTTGAGCGTCCCCGTCAACAACCTGAGCATCGTGAACGCCAGCGCCACGCTGCACGCGATCAACGGCGGCCGGGTCCACGTCACCGGTCCTGAGCTCGTCAACAACGGCACGATCGTGATCGACGGCTCGTCGGGCAAGCTGATCTCGCTCCGCGGCGGCCCCGCGACGGTGCTCTCGGGCACCGGCATGGTCAAGCTCGAAACACCCGGCGAGGCCAGCCTGGCCGCCGCATCGATCTCGACCTCAAGCCAGTCCCAGCTCTTTACGTTCGCCTTGGGCCAGCGCATCACTGGCACCGGTACGATCAACGCACGCTTCCATAACGAAGGCGTGATCCACGCCGATGTCGCGGGCCGCACGCTTGCCATCGCCAACAACGACGCCTCCAACGCCAACCTGATCATGGCGACCAACGGCGGCATCGTGAACATCACCGCGGGCGTTGAGCAGCAGTTCCCCGGGCGTCTGCTCGCCGACGGTGGTGTGATTCGTCTCAACGGCGGCTTCTTCACCGGCGGATCGGTCGAGTCGATCAACGGCGGCGAAGTCCGCATCGAAAGCGTCTCGCAGCTCGATGGCGTCTCGTTCAGCGGCGACGCACTCATCCCCAACGGCGCGGTCCCTCGCGTCAGCGGTACCGGGATTGTCAACAACGGCCGAATCGTGATCGGCAGTGCACCCTTCAACATCGAAGCGTCGCTCAACTTCCTCAATGTCGAGACGACGATCGACGGCGACGGCATGATCATTCTTCGCTCGGCACCGTCGACTCCCGCCGCGAGACTCAACTCCTCGGGCGTAAACAACACATTCACGACCAACGGGACCGCACACACGATCGGCGGCACGGGCCTTCTTCAGGGCAGGTTCCGCAACGCGGGCAGGATCGCGCCGGGCGAAGGCACAGGTTCGATCGGCACGCTCAGCGTCCCCTACAGTTCGACCCTCCAGCAGCTTTCCACCGGCGTCCTGGAGCTTGAGCTCGCAGGCACGCAGCCCGGCGAGCACGACATGCTCGTCACTTCGGGCTCGAACACTGCTTCGCAGTACATCCTGGGCGGCACGCTCCGCGTCGTGGCAGTGAACGGCTACGTCCCCGGCCCCGGCAACGAGTTTGAGTTGATCAAGGGTCGCGTCTTGGGCCAGTTCGAGCATCTCGATCTGCCCGAAGGCGTGAACTGGAAGGTCCAGTACAGCACCGACGGCGTCTGGCTCTATGCCGTCTGCTCGGCCGACTTTGACGGCACCGGTTTCGTCGATATCGACGACTTCACCGGCTTTGTCGCTGCGTTCGAAGCAGGCGAAGACACTGCAGACTTCGACGGCACCGGCTTTGTCGACATCGACGACTTCGTCGCGTTCGTCAACGCCTTCGAATCAGGCTGCTGATCATCGGTCAATCCATCGCACCGGACGGGAAACCGTCCGGTGCGTTTTCATGCACCACGCCTTCACCGTGCATAGCGCTGGCCATTCATGCGATGCGTGAATCGCGTGAATTCCCCGGTTCTCGGACCGCGATCCGCAAAAACCGCATCCTTCTTGCACGCAGTTCGAAGAGTGAACTGGGTCGAACATCCAAGGTGGGATAGATTCGTTTCGAGACACGCTGCACATTGCAGTTCAGGAGATACCGATGCGTAACACCACGTCCACGATGAACGTGCTCCGCTTTTTGTCCGTCGCCGCCCTTGCCGGGAGTATCCACGGGTCCGCAAACGCCGACATCGTCCGTGCAGATGCCGCCACTGCAACCAGCGAGTTCAGCTCGTCCTACCGCGTGATCAACACCATCAACGGCACGGGCCTTCCCTCCAACTTCGGCCCCCTCGATCCGCACGCGACCTACGCAGTGAACAACCACTGGACGACCGCCGCGAATCGGACGATCGGCGAATCCGCGACGTTCACGTTCAACACGCCCAAGACACTCGGCGGCATGCACATGTGGGCGCACCGCTCCAACGGCGTTGCCTCGAACCCCTACTACGCGGTCACGCTCTTTGATCTCGTCCTCCGCGACGCGCAGGGCAACCAGCTCGCAGAGTTCAAGAACCTCACCGGCCAGCCCAACGTCCTGATCGCCCAGCCCGTCGCATTCGACGTGACCGAAAACGTCTCGTCGATCCAGTTCATCGTCCGCGCCACGCTCAACAACAATGTCTCGCCCTACACCGGCCTCGCGGAGGTCCTCTTCGAGACTTGCTTCCCTGCAACTTCCGCTGCACCCCTCTCTGTCTCATCCTGCCCAAGCGGCACAATCAACTTCCAGGCCAATCCCGGCGGCAGCGGCCCGTTCATTTACAGCTGGGAAACGCTCGATGACGACGGCAACTGGGTCGAAGCGCAGAACGGCATATTCGAGATCAATGGCGTCCCCGTCGCGACGATCACCGGTGCGGATGCACAGCTCGTCCAGGTCGACCTTGACCCTGCACTCGGCGCCAGCCAGGCCCTCAGCAAGTGGCGCTGCAAGATCACCAACCCCTGCAACGATGCAATCAGCGAGCCTGCAGTCCTCGTCATCTGCCCGACCGACTTTGACTGCTCGGGCTTCACCGACACCGACGATTTCACTGCATACGTGCTCGCCTTCGAAGAAGGCCTCGATTCCGCAGACTTCGACGGCACGGGCTTCGTCGACACCGACGACTTCACTGCATTCGTCCTCGCCTTCGAGAACGGCTGCTGAACAACCGCGAAAATCACTTCTGATTCAATCCCGGTGATTCAAAATCGAGAACTCCGTGCACATCACGTGCACGGAGTTTTTTCATGGTCTCTGCTCTCTTCTGAACTCCCCCATCTCGTGGCACAGGCGTCCCGCCTGTGATCTACCCATCTCTGCCTCTTCTTCTTCTTCTTCTTCTTCTTCTTCTTCTATTGCTTCTTGTGGCGGGGCCTTTCAGGCCCCGTCTGTGCTTCTCTTCTTCTTGCTTCTTCCGCGCCATCCTCGCACTCGCTGCGTCTCTCCCTTCTTCGTTTAGCCTCACATTCCACCGAGTGGCTTCGCCGCCTCCGTTGCTCTCCGCACCTCCCTGCCTTTGGGCCGCACCGCGGTGCCTTTCGACAGCCCGGCATGCAAACGCCAGGTACGCATGCATCCCACCCACAGAGCCCTGCAAGGGCGGCTCTGTATTCCTTGATGTACACCGACCCACGTCAACGCACCCTGCACACCCTCGCTCATCATCCACCGCTCAACTTACTACATCGAACATTCAAAGTCCGCCGTACAAACTCGCAATGTGCACACCACGATCGTGCCGCCTACGAACACCGATGGACGCAACGTTCTTTCGCAGGTAGGCTGATGATCCCGTGCGTCACACGTCGTGCGGGAATCAGAAGGAACGCATCATGCCAGAACTCAGCCGCCGCGATTTCGTTGCAGCCTCTGCAGGCACCGTCGCACTCTCCGCCCTCGGCGGTCGAGCTGCCCACGCCCGCCCTCTGGCCTCCGCGCCCGCTTCCACGCGCGCCGCTGAAAGCATGACCATGCACGCAACCACATCCACCGCAGCCAAGCGCACCCTCCGTAAGGCAGTCATGATCGGCATGGTGGGGGAGGGCGCAAACGTCCTCGAAAAATTTCAGATCCTCCGCGATTGCGGCTTCGAAGGCGTCGAGATGGATTGCCCCTCGCCCACGCCCGTTGATGAAGTCATCGCCGCTGCGGAAAAGACCGGCATCAAGGTCCACGGCCTCGTCAACTCCGTTCACTGGAAGTGGCACCTCAATTGCCCTGCAGACGAAGTCCGACAGAAGGCCCGCGAAGCACTCGAGCAGTGCCTGACCGATGGCAAGAAGCTTGGCATCTCCAGTGTCCTCTTCGTCCCTGCAGTCGTCAACGCGCAGCAGCCCTACGACGACGCGTGGAAGTACACCGTCGATGAGATCCGCAAGGTGCTCCCGCTTGCAAAGCAGACCGGCATCACCATCGCGATTGAGAACGTCTGGAACAACTTCCTCCTCAGCCCGCTCGAAGCTGCTCGCTACGTGGATGAGTTCAACGACCCTTTCCTCAAGTTCCACTTTGATATCGGCAACGTCATCAACCTCGGCTACCCCGATCAGTGGATCAAGATCCTGAATAAGCGCATCGTCAAGCTCCACATCAAGGACTTCAGCAGAAAGAAGCGCGACGATGAAGGCCTGTGGCATGGCTTTGCAGTCGAGCTTGGCGATGGCGATGCAGGCTGGACTGCAGTCATGAAGGCCCTCGATGACATCGGTTACTCCACCGCGCCCGAGGGCAACTGGGCCTCTGCAGAAGTTGGCGGCGGCGACCGCACGCGCCTCAAGCAGGTTTCCGAGCAGATGGACAAGCTCTTTGCCATGTAAACACGCTCGACTGGCCGTGCAGCGGCACTCCGTGCACCCCTCGTACACTCCGCCTGCATGAGCCGCCCACTCCTTGAAATTGCGGTCGATTCACTCTCCGATGCCATCAAGGCCCAGGAAGCAGGTGCAGACCGCCTTGAACTCGTCGCCGATCTCGCCAATCACGGCGTGACGCCACCCGCCCAGCTCCTCCGCGACGTGAAGGCCGCCGTCACGATCCCCATCGTCGCGATGGTCCGCCCTGATGCAGGATCGCCGATCGGCGATCCGCGCATGGTCGCACGCATGCTCCACCAGGCCGAAGGTCTTCTCGAAGCAGGTGCGGACGGCCTGGTCTTTGGCATTCTCACCTCTTCTGGTCACGTTGATCGCGACGCGACCGCGATGATGGTCCAGCTTGCAGGCAAGCGAGAGACCATCTTCCACCGTGCATTCGATCTCACGCACGACCCCATTGGCTCGATCGGCACGCTTATCGACCGCGGTGTTACCCGCGTGCTCACTGCAGGGCTCGATGCACGTGCCACTGCCGTCGTCATGGGCTTCTCCGACGCATCCACCGCTGCACCGCAGCCAGGTCTTGTCATCCGCCTGCGCCGCATCCACTCCATCCTGGAAGCAGCGCAGGGGAGGATCCAGATCCTCCCCTGCGGTGGTGTCCGTGCAGCAAATGCACGCCAGTTCATCGACGAAACCGGTGCAACCCAGGTTCACAGCGCTGCACGAACCACGGACTATCCGCGCCTCGATCCCGTCGAGGTCGCCGCGATCCGTGCTGCTCTCAATCAGTCATCCTCGAGCTGATGTGGGGCCTGATCTTCAAGCTGATCACCGACCAGGCCACCTCGCTCGTCATCCGCATCTGGCACATCCATTCCGCCCTCATCCATCCGCGTGCTTGCATCCAGCTCCATGAGGTACGCGATCGCCTCTTCCACCGTGCTCGTCACCGCGCCCTGCACGCGCCCCGCCTGATCAAGCTCACTGAGTAGCAGCAAATCCTCATAATCCGGCGACGCAGCCAGCCTCCGCCGTGCACGGTGTCCCAGCGTCCCGTCCCGCGCTTCGTGTGCTTCCATGTGATGCTCAATGAACCACAGCGTCCGAGGCGTCACACAACCTTCCAGCGCCTCCACGCCCGACGCTACATGCTCTGCAGGGTCGATCCCCTTGCCAACGTCGTGCAGCAGCGCCGCCAGCAGAAACTCCTGGTCATACCCGCGCACGTGCTTCGCCAGATCAAACACCTGCAGACTGTGAAACAATGCATCTCCCTCCGGGTGATACTTCGGGTTCTGTTTCACCGACTCCAGCACGCGCAACAGCGACGCAAACAGCTCCCAGTCTTCCACTGCTTCGCCCACCGGGTCCATCGCCGCCATCTCTGCCTCGATGTCGATCACAGGCTCACTCTCTCGAATGATCGCTTCAAGATCCGAAGGCCCTGCACGTTCGATCGTCTTGCCCGTGATCGAGCTCTTGAACGGATACCCCGACTTATCCGCTGCGTACACCGTCAATTCAACGCTGAAAGCCGCTTCAACATGGATGTGCGTGTACACCCGTATCTCGCCGTGCTTGTTCACCTTCTTCCGCTCGACCGTGCACGCGTACCCCTCGCGATCCAGCATGTCCGCCACGCTCTGCGGCGAATCGCAGAAGACATGAATGTCGATATCCGACCCCACGCGCACGTGCCCCGTCAGCACGCTCCCGATCAGCTTGGATTTGTATCGATCAAGCAGCCGCAGGAACCGCAGCGCCTCGATCCGCATCGAGGTCAGCTCCCGCAGCCGCTCTTCGCCTTCCATGAGATCCGCCAGGAGCAGGATCTCCTCGCGGATCTCGCGATTGGATGGCAGATCGCGGTAGTTCCCGCGATCACATTGGATCTCACGTGCCGCTTTGCGCTTGGCCGTGAAATACTCCGTGCACTCCCGTGCATACATGAGCCGCGCTGCACGCAGCGCGATCTCCCGACGAACCTTCTGATCTGACATGAATGGGTAAGTGCGCCGTAAAAAGCCCAGATTTCGATGCGGCGCGGGGCAGATGCTCTTTCGCGAACCCTTCGAGCGATTCTGCTCGGGGCACAATGTGCGAAAGCAGGCAAATACTAGCACGCCGGCTGCACCCCACGCAGGATCGCCCTTGGCACCACACCCGCACCTCGGGTACATTGCCCGTCCGGGCGATTATCCAACCTTGCCCTTCCCGCGTGGAGCTGATCCCATGAACCGCCGTGATTTCCTTGCCTCGTCCGCAGTCATCGCTGGTGCAGCAGCCTGTACACCCGCCGCAAACGCCATGCAGCCCGCAACCGACCCCGCCACGACCGCCAGTGCAGGCAAGACCGGGCGCCTCAAGCACTCCGTCTGCCAGTGGTGCTTCGGCGGCATGCCGCTCGAAGAGCTCTGCAAGAACGCTGCATCCATGGGCATTGCCTCGGTCGAGCTCGTGGGGCCAAACGAGTGGCCCACGCTCAAGAAGCACGGCCTGACGTGTGCAGTCGGCGGTCTTGTTCCCAGCAACCCGATCCACTCGGGCTTCAACCGCGTCGCCAACCACGACGCCATCATCAAGGACCTCGAAACCCGCCTTGTTGAATGCAAGGAAGCAGGGATCCCTGCACAGATCGTCATGTCCGGCAATCGCGGCGGCATGGACGACATGGAAGGCCTCCGCAACTGTGCAGCAGGTCTCAAGCGAATCACGCCCCTCGCAGAGAAGCTCGGCATCACGCTCGTGATGGAACTCCTCAACAGCAAGCGCGACCACAAGGACTACATGTGCGACCGCACCGGCTGGGGCGCCAACCTCGTGAAGGAAGTCGGCTCGCCCCGCTTCAAGCTCCTGTACGACATCTACCACATGCAGATCATGGAAGGCGACGTCATCGCCACCATCAACGAGCACTACGACGCCATCGGCCACTACCACACTGCAGGCGTCCCCGGTCGCAGGGAAATCGACGAAACGCAGGAACTCAACTACCCCGCGATCTGCAGAGCCATCGCAGATCGTGGTTACGAAGGCTACTTCGCGCAGGAGTTCATCCCTGCCAAGGACGGCATGACCTCCCTCCGCCGCTCCATCGAAATCTGCACGGTGTAATGCACTTCTTGGGGCGGGGCCTTTCCAGGCCCCGTCCTGGTTTTCTTCCGGGTGCCCTGCTCCGCTGCCCTGAGCGGAGCAGGCTCCATGCCTCTCCTACTCCCTCTTCCCGTGCCATCAGGATCTGCTCTGAGATCCTGATGCTCTTGCCTTCTTCTGCTTGTTCTCCCTCCAACATCCAAAGAGCGTGCATTCGTCCACATCGTCTTACTCGTGGAAGACCGACGTACGGAGCCTCTCTCATGACGATCACCCGTCGCGACTTCTCTCTCACTGCATCCCTTGCCGCCGCAGGCTGGCTCCTCTCCCCCGCGAACCGTGCACGTGCAGCGGGTCACGCATCGTTCAACTTCGACGACTTTCCCATCCCCGTCGACAAAATGCTCGACAAGGGCTGGCTCGCGTCGCTCACCGATCGCGGCGTGCCCACTGTCTACCGCTCCAAGCTCGATGAACTCAATTACATCGGCATGCCCATCGGCGGCATCTGCGCAGGGCACGTCTACCTCGGCGGCGATGGCAAGCTCTGGCATTGGGACATCTTCAATCAGCCCGCGCAGCCGTCGTGGGATGATTGTGCAGGCCCGCACTACGCCAAGCCCCCGACGCAGGCCTCGCAGCTCGCGCAGGGTTTTGCGATGCAGGTCGAGTGGAACGGCCAGACTTCCACGCGCTCCTTCGACACCTCCGGCTGGTCCGACATCGAGTTTCGCGGTCAGTACCCCATCGGACTCGTCGAATATCGTGAGCAGGGCCTTCCCGTCGAAGCCTCGCTCGAAGCCTTCTCGCCCTTCTGCCCGCTTGATGCAGACGACTCGGGTCTCCCGCTCGTCCGCATGGCCTTTACCATCCGAAACACCTCAGATTCGCCGGTGAAAATCGCAGTCGGCGGCTGGATGGAAAACGCAGTCCTGGGCTTCAGCGAAAAGCACTACGACGTCAAACGCGAAACCCGCGCTCACATCGCAAGCCCTTCAGTCCTCCGCATTGACTGCACTGCAGGTCTCGACGAAAACGCAGCCAGGCTCCGCTCAGAGAACAATCGCCCCGAGATCGTCTTTGACCGTTTCGAGCGCGACACCTACGCGCCGTGGACCGTCACCGGCGAAGCCTTCGGCTCCGGTCCGCGCCGCATCGATTCGCTCCCCGGCTACATGGGCCCGGTGATGGGCGAGGGCGATCGAGTCGTCAATACGCACCACACGCAAAGCGGTGAAGACGTCGGCAAGGCAGACACCTACATCGGCACGCTCACAAGCCCCGAGTTCACGATCGAACGCAACTTCATCAGCTTCCGCATGGGCGGCGGCCGCCACGCAGGTCAGACCTGCATCAACCTCCTGATCGACGGCGCACCCGTCCGCACGCTCACCGGTCGCGATTCGAACATCATGGACCTCCACAACCTCGATGTCCGAGAGTTTGCAGGTCGCAAGGCACGTCTCCAGGTCGTCGATGCATGGACCGGCGGCTGGGGCCAGATCAGTATCGACGATATCGTCTTCTGTGATTCCGAGCGTCGCGATCTTGGCGAGATCGAAGATCAGCCCGACGCAGGCTCGCTCTCTCTTGCGATGATCCTCCCTGCAGGAACTTCCAAAGAAGACACCGCGATCAATTCATCGCTCAACACGCAGGAACTCCCTGCTTCTCTCTTCCGCGCAAGCAAGCCATCGCCCGACCAGAAGCGACCTGCAGGCTGCATCGCCGCAAAAACCACGCTCAAGCCCGGCGAATCCAAGACCTTCGAGTTCCTCATCGCTTGGCACTTCGCAAAGCCCTGGCGCGACTATGTCGGCTTCCTGACAGATGGCCCAAAGCTCAAGCACCACTACGCATCACGCTTCAAGACCGCGATGGGCGTGATCGATCACGCCGTCAAGCACAAGGACCGCCTCGTCGCCACGACCCGTGCATGGCACGAAACGTGGTACGACTCGACCCTCCCCTGGTGGTTCCTCAACCGCTCGATCGCCAGCGCCACCGCCCTCGCCACCTCCACCTGCATGCGGTTCGACAACAACCGCTTCTACGCATGGGAAGGCACGTATAGCTGCGTCGGAACGTGCACGCACGTCTGGTCTTACGCACACTCCGTCGGTCGCCTCTTCCCCAGCCTCGAACGTTCTGCACGCGAGATCGCAGACTACGGCATCGCCTTCCACGAAGACACCGGCGCGATGGACTATCGCGGCGAAGGCCACCGCATCGTCGCGCACGATGGCCAGTGCGGCACCATCCTCCGCACCTACCGCGAACACCAGATGTCTGCAGATAACAAGTTCCTCTCGCGCGTCTGGCCGCGCGTCAAGAAGGCCGTCCAGTGCATCATCGATGGTGACAAGAACAAGGACGGCATCCTCGAAGGTGCCCAGTACAACACGCTCGACACCGTCTGGTACGGCGAGATGGCGTGGATGAGCTCCTACTACAACGCCATGCTCCGCGCTGCAGCAGAGATGGCAACCGAGATGGACGATTCGTCGTTCGCTCGCGAGTGTCTCGCGCTCGCAGAGAGTGGTTCCAAGCTCCTCGTCGAGCGCCTCTACAACGGCGAGTATTTCATCCACCATCCAGACCCCACGCACCCCGAATCCAACAACACCAACGACGGCTGCCATTCCGACCAGCTCATGGGCCAGGCCTGGGCACACCAAGTCGGCCTCGGCCGCATCGTGCCGAAGGAAAACGCGGTCTCCGCACTCAAAAGCCTCTGGAAATACAACTTCACGCCCGACATCGGCCCCTACCGCGACATGATCAAGAAGACAATCAAGGGCGGACGCTGGTACGCGATGCACGGCGAGGGTGGCATGATTGTCTGCACATTCCCCAAGGGCGGCGCGGATCGCTCCGTCGGCAAGGGCAACGACGCGTGGGCCACTGCATACTTCAACGAATGCTGGACCGGCTTTGAACACCAGGTCGCAGGCCACATGATCTTTGAAGGCATGCTCACCGAAGGTCTCGCCATCGAGAAGATGATCGAAGACCGCCACCACGCGCGCCTGCGCAACCCCTGGAACGAGATCGAGTGCTCAAGCCACTATGCACGTGGCATGGCCAGCCACGGCGCCTACCTCGCTGCATGTGGCTACGAATACCACGGCCCCAAGGGCCATCTCGCGTTTGCACCCCGCCTCTCGCCCGACGATTTCCGTGCAGGTTTCACCACTGCAGAAGGCTGGGGTACCTTCTCGCAGTCTCGCACCGCTGCAAGCACGCGAGGCGAGATCAAGCTCGCGCACGGCATGCTCCGCCTCAAATCTCTCGCGCTCACGCCGCAGAACCCCGCCAGCAAGATCACTGCATCACTCGCAGGCAAGAACATCCCTGCATCCATCCGCATGCACGACGCCCGTGCAGAGATCCAGTTCAACACCGAAGTCCTCATCCCCACCGGCGAATCCCTCACCATCGAACTCGCCTGACACCCTGCACGCGTGCTTCTCGGAACACTGCCTTCCCTCTTCTTGGGGCGGGGCCTTTCAGGCCCCGTCTGCATGTTCTTCTTTTCTCTTCTCTTCTTTACTCCGGGTGCCCTGCTCCGCTGCTCTGAGCGGGGCAGGCTACAGCTATCTCTTCTTCTCCCCGGCACCAACGGTACTAAGGCATGTCGCTACAGATGAGCACCGCGAACCCGTAGAAAACAACCCCAAACAACCCACCGCGCACCCCAACCTGCCCCGCAAGGGGCAGAGGAATCTCTCATATCAACATGTCACAAAGAGCCCACACCCGCGCACATCTCAAAACGACCACGGATTCTCCGCGATCCCGCGTCTCCGCTCGGTCACTGGCGTCGGCTCCACATGCGCCTGCCTGCACTCCATCATCAGCCGCTGATGCAGCTTCTCGTGCGTCGGCCATGCTTCGATGAACTCGACCAGATCCTCAACGCGATGTGCAGCAGGATCCTCAGGCTTGAGCTTCGCAATCGCAGAATCGCCCAGCGCCTCGCACGCCTCAAGGAACCACGCCACATCAATCTCGCCGGAGATCACGTCGCGCGTCATCCCCGTCTCTGCAGGCTGCACCACAAGAGGCGGCTTCACATACGTCCTGACCGAAAGATCGCGCCCCAATTGCGATGGCCCAACCGCCACCACCGGCCACAGCCCCGTTCTCGCACCCGACCGCGACATCGGCTCGCGCGTCAGCACGATCACCGGTACGTGCCGAATATCTGCATCCATCCGCCATGCACGCCCATCCGCGGCGATCGCAGGTGGCTGCACGAGATACATCCCCGCTGCAGTCAACCCCGCTTTGCCCGGCCCTTGAGGGCCAACCACGACAACGCGGTTCATATCCTGCGCCAGCTGCATCTTCTGCCGACGTGCTTCAAGCAGCGGCATCGTGATCCGACCTGCACGCTCGTAATCGCGCTCCGCGATCGTGCGCCGCAGCCCTTCCAGCGCCAGCCGCTCCGCCTCAAAGTACTCGCACGCAGCCAGCGCCTCGCTCGATCGTTCCATCAATTCATCGATCGATGGAAGCTGCACCGGCACCGACTGTGCCTGAAGATGGCCGCGCACCGTGCTCACGCCCGTTGCCCTCCATCTGCAGCAGCAAGCTCGCGCACCGATGTCGCGAGCCCCGTCAGCATCGCGCGCCAGTCTTCGCCCCGCTTGCAAAGGTCATACCCCAGGATGTCTGCAAGCTCCACCATCCGCCCGCGGCCAAGTTCCTGGCGAATCGCTTCCAGATCCCGCGCAAGCTCGTTGGTCAGGTCCATCGCGGACCTTCCATCACCCGCAGGCACCGTGTGGATCTGCATCGACAGCGCCTGTGCACACTGCTCCAGTGCACCACGCACCAGCTTCCAGCGTTCGAGGATGTCTCGCAGCATCTCCATGGTCTCAGTAACCTTGCCAACCCACAGCATCTCGCAGGCACGCTTCTGGTCGGGCATCAGGAGGTCCAGCTCCTTCGCCGCGTCCTCGAGCGTCGCTGCAATCAGCTCCGCGGGGTCCGCGGTCCTGCACCGAACCTCACGAACACCATTCGACGCTGCCTGCGCAAGCTCCGCATCCGTCGCCCGCCGACCATCGAACAAAACCTCAACCACCAGCCGCCCTGCAGCCTGCGCGCGGTCCCGTGCAGCGTCCAGGACTTCTGCTAGGGAAGCGTTCGGAAGAGCCAGCGCGACATCGTCGAGATAGACATTCATCCCCAGGCTCAATGTTCCTCGTGAACACCCTTCGTGCAACCCGAATGTCCAAGAACATCGTTGGTACGACGCCTCGAACCGCAAGTTTGGGGCCGCAAGCTCAGAGGGAACCGTGGGTTACCTCTGGCAGGTGTCAGGAATCCCCTTCCTCGTCGTCCTCTGCCGCATGCTCCGCCCGCTCACTGCGACGGCGGCTCTTATAGATCAAGCGTAAATTGCGCGCATACACGACAACGCCCGTGCACTGGCCCAGCACCCCAACCGGATCCTGCCGCCAAACGAAGTAGCTGAACAGCATCACCGAACCGACCAGGCTCCAGACCCAGAACGACATCGGCACATGGCTCTGCTTCAGCTTCTCGCTGACCCACCACTGGATCAGCATCCGCCCCGAGAACGCAAGCTGCCCACCGAATCCGATCGCAAGCCAGACAAACCCGACCCATGACGTGATGTTCAGCTTCCGGAAGATCCAGTTCGGAGTGGGGGAGGTTGCCTGCGCCAGCACCGAGGCGCCAAACGTGCGCTCAAACGCGGCCTTGTCCATGTCGGGCGACACAAACCCGTCCCGCATGATCACCCGGAAGCGCGGTTCGCCCGACCCTGCGTCCGTGCTGGCTTCCAGCACGCCGCGGCTGTCCGCGATCCGGATCGGGAACGTCGTCGAGCCTTCGCGCGTCGGCAGGTTTCGGAATGTGTCGGGCCCGATGGCAAGCCACACGCCCACGAGCAGGACCAGGATGAACAGCGCACCTGGTTCCCACTTGATTCGCTTGCCTCGGAACTTCATGCGTCCGCCTCTGAACTACGTCGCTCATCTGCCCACGGCCGTGCCGAGGTGCATCACGGATTATCGACCAGAGTCGTTCGGATCCCTCGCTGGAAGTTCCTGCGAAAGCACCTGCCGCCGACGCTTGGACATCCACCGCACTGCAAAGCAGTCGATCAGCCCCGGGATCGCACGCTTGGTGATGCCAAAGCCGTACTTGGTCGTCCCTGCCTCGCGCGGCCGGTGCCGCACCTGCATCTCGACCACCTTGTACCCCATGTGCCGCGCGGAAACCGGGATGAACCGGTGCATTCCTGCAAATTCCAGCGGCAAACGCAGGGCAATCTCACGCTTCATCACCCGCAGCGAGCAGCCCGTGTCGCGGATCGTGTCGCCGAGGATCGAGCGGCGGAACAACCTGCCCACGATCGAACCCACGCGCCGCACGACGTTGTCCTTGCGTGCATGCGACCGGTCACCCTGCACCATGTCCGCGTTCTGCTCCCGCATCAGGTTCAGCATCAGCGGGATCTCTGCAGGGTCGTTCTGCAGATCCGCATCCAGCACCGCGATCACCGCTCCGCGCGTCGCCCGGAACCCTGCATGAAACGCTGCAGACTGCCCGTTGCCGCGCCCCGGCGGCGTCTTGGTCATCTGCACGCACCTGAGCCACGGCCTGCTTTCCATCAGCCCCCGGATCTTCCGCTGCGTCGAATCCGTCGAACCGTCATCGACGATCAGGAACTCCCATGTCCCTGCTCCGAGCTGCGTGCAGGCACGTTCCACCTCGTCCACCAGCCGATCGACGTTCTCCTCCTCGTTGTGCGCAGGTGCCACCACGGAGAGGACAAGAGGGGCGGAAGTTGCAGCCTGCGAGAGTTGCGTCATCGGTCTGGTCGGGGTCTGTGCCGTGCTGGTTCGAATGCAGCGGTCGATTGAAGGACATTCGGAAGCCCGAAGGATAGGGGACTGTGGACAAGGTCATTTGAGCTTGCAGGAATTCCTTTGGTGCCTTGTGCCTTGGTTTATCTCGCTTAAGGCTCAGGCGTCTCCTCGCTCTGAAGATCAACACTCGACACCGCCGACTGGGCTGCGGCATTGATATCGGAATTTGAAGCAAACGTGGGATGCTCGTCATATGCGATGCGGAACAGTTCCCATGCGTAGTACATGGTCGGATAGTGATCTGGGACCTTACGAAGCACGCCCGCACGTGCCAGATCCATGATGTCTGACTTGGCCGTTTTGTACGACACAGAGAAACGTCGCGCTGCTTCCGTTACCGAGATCGATGGGCTGGCAAAGAGCCCTTCAACGATTCCGTGCGTGCGAGCGGACGCGGTCGTCTGCACTCGTGCCAGATACTGCTCACGAAGCTGACGCATCATTTTGCAGCGCACGATCGAGTCTGATGCTTGCTGATATGTTGCTCTCAAGCAGAAACTGATCCAGTCATCCCATGCTCCAACAGTGCTGACACGAAAGAGCTTCTCGATGTACTCGTCCTTGTGTTTTTCGAAGAATGCACTGAGATACAGCCATGGCTCTGCATGACCCAGTGACCTATAAATCATGATCGCAAGGGCCGCGCGACCGATTCGCCCATTTCCATCCGTGAATGGATGAATAGCCTCAAACTGGTAGTGCACGAGAAATGCGCGAATCAGATCGGGTAGTCGATCTTGCGGTGCGTTTACATAACGCTCGAGGTCGGTGAGCAGATCGAGAAGGCGCGGTGCAGGTGGTGGTACAAATCGGCGATCAGATCCGATTGCTACTTGAATCTTGCGGAACTCGCCGGGCGTCTTCTCCCTCCCGCGAACGCCATCCATGAGCACAAAGTGCATCCTCTTGAGAACATTGAGAGAGAGCGGGTATGTTCTCAATTGTTCGATGCCCTCTTTGAGTGCTTGCGAGTAGTTCCACACTTCACGCCAGGCGTTCACTGGATCCTGCTCGGACCTTGCTTCACGAGGGTTCTTTGCAAAGAGCATGAGCTCTTCAGGTGTCGCATACGTTCCTTCCAGCGCAGAGGATTGGAGTGCCTCCCGTTCTTGCAAGGGCCTCAGCAGCAGCTCTGGGTTAGGCAAAGTCTGACCTATTCCGTCGAGCATGCCGAGTTTGGCGGTGGCTTCCAGTAACTGGTCGCGCAGATCGAGCGAGACTGTCCAGCTTGGAGGTGGTAGTGGGGCTGGAACAAAAGCCCAGTCTTGAACAGGGGACGTTATCGGTATGAGCATGCCAGGTTTGGACTCTGTAAATAGCGTGAGGTCCACAGAATTGTCTCCGATGTCAAACCTAGGCGATGACATTGGATTTTTTGGTCAAATATTCCAAAGTCAAGCGGGAGATTGCCGCAGATTCCAAACCTTGCAGGTGTCATCCCGCATTTTCCGTCCTCTGAAGTGCAGCTTCTACAATGCTTACAGAGTTCTCTCATCCACGCTTGCCCCAGCAGGCAGCCGGAGCCGGAAATGTCAGTGAAGCGTTCAGAAGTCCAGGGCCCGCCGACGGTCCCGATCACATTCGTCCTCGAAGACCCCCGCTCGCTCACCGGCGGCGATCAGCGCGAGCACAAGGTCATGGGCGCCAAGGGCGCGCATCTCCTTGAGATCGCCATGGACCACGGCATCAACATCGAACATGCCTGCGGCGGCGTCTGTGCCTGCTCCACCTGCCACGTCTACATCGAAGATGGCACCAAGGACCTCGCCGAAGCCACCGAAGCAGAGGAAGACCGCGTCGAGGAAGCACCGGGCCTCCAGCGCAACAGCCGCCTCAGCTGCCAGTGCATCCTCGAAGGCAAGGGCCCGATCGTCGTCCGCGTCCCCTCGTGGAACCGCAACGCAGTGAAGGAAGATCCGCACTGATCCATGTGCGTCCGTTCACTCGCTCACGCCTCTGAATCGCCGAGACAATCCATGGCTGCGACGTATGGCTGGCTTGATGTTGATCGGATCGGCGAAGAACTCGCCTCTGCACATCCCGGTCGCGACCCATTTTCCGTCCGTTTCACCGAGCTTCGCGGCATGGTCGAAAAGCTCCCGGGCTTCCGCGAAGAAGCAGGACACCCGGTAAACGAAAAGATCCTCGAAACCATCCAGGCGCGCTGGCACGAGGAAAAGGAAGACCTCGCGGTAGACGAGGACTGAACCGACGATGGCACAGCCGCGCAAACTCCACGATAAGTACTTCCTCCAGGCCAAGGCCGAGGGATATCTTGCGCGCTCTGCTTATAAGCTCCTCGAGATCAACGACCGCCGCAGGCTCATCCGGCCCGGCAACGCAGTCGCGGACCTTGGTTGTGCACCAGGCTCGTGGGTGCAGGTTGCATCCGAGCTTGTCGGCCCGCGCGGCCTGGTCGTCGGCATCGATCTTCTTGAGTGTTCCCCCGCGCTCGCAGAATCCGTCGGCGAAAACGTCCACTGCGTCGTCGCGGATGTCTTTCAGGTCACACCTGCCGACCTCATGAAACTCGCCGACTTCCCTGCAGATGTCGGCGCGGGCTTCGATGTCGTCATCAGCGACATGGCCCCCAACACCACCGGCCACGGCGATGATCTTCTCTCTGCACGCCTCTGCAGGCGCGTGCTTGAGATTCTCCCTCGCATCCTCCGCCCCGGCGGCAACCTCGTGATGAAGATCTTCGAGGGCGGTGAGTATCCCAAGGTCGTCAACGAAACCAAGCACTTCTTCAAGGATGCACGCGGCTTCAAGCCCAAGGCCTGCCGCGACGTCTCGCGCGAAACATACATCATCGGCGAGTCCTTCCGTCCACCTACTGAGCCCATCGAGCCTGCAAAGCGATCCTCCAGAATCGCGCCAGCGCCCCCCAAGCCGCCCTCGGGCTGGAATACTTGAGCAATCAGCGAAGCAGCTCGCTCTGCACCGCAACCTGCTCAGGCCCACATCCCACCGCTCGCTGCTTTCCTCGCCCTGAACTACAGTCGCGGTGATGATGTTCCTCGCACCCACCGCTGCACTGGTTGCCGCCGCCATCGGCATCCCCGTGCTCGCGGTGCTCTACCTCCTCAAGCTCCGCCGCAGGCCCGTCCGCGTGAGCTCCACGCTCCTCTGGCAGCAGGCCCACGACGATCTCGAAGCCAATATCCCCTGGCGCGTCGTTCGCCCCTCGTGGCTCGTCCTCCTTCATCTCCTCGTCGTCATACTCGCGATCCTCGCCATCGGCAGGCCAGCCATCGGTGCAGATTCCGCAGCTGCTTCCCGCATCATCTTCATCCTCGATCGCTCTGCCTCCATGTCCGCCATGGATGGCATCGCCCTCGATGGTTCACGCGTCTCACGCCTGAGCGAAGCCCAGCAACGTGCGCTCAAGATCGTCGAAGATTCCATGCGCCTCGGCCGCGATGTCGAAACCGCAGTCATCGCCGCTGCAGGTGATTCCCGTGCCATGGTCGGCCTCTCATCTGATCGCAGGCTCATCCGCTCTGCCATCGAATCCGTCACTCCCTCCGATCAGCCCCTCAATCTCGATGAAGCCATGCGACATGCAGGTGCCCTCCTTGGCACCAGCGGCGGCGAAGAGTCGGAAACAGAACGATCCATCGCTGCCGCGATGATCATCGTCGTCTCCGATGGCTGGACCGGCACCGAAGGCATCACTGCACCATCAGGCACTTCAATCCGTCTCGAACGCGTCGGACCTTCTGCCACCACCGACACCTCCGCACAAGCCATTCGCGGCTACGACAACGCAGGCATCATCGCGATGAACGCGCGCCGCGATGCAGTCAACCCTGCAAACGTCCGCGTCTTCATCGAACTCGCAAACGCCCAGACGCTCCCTGCAGAACGCATCGTCATGCTTCTCATGGAAGGCGTCGAGGTCCAGCGGCAAGGCGTCCAGCTACCGCCGAGCGATGCATCCGGCCCCGGCAGACGCGCGATCACGATGGACATTTCCACGCGCGGCGGCGGCCTCATCACTGCCCAGCTTGATGGAAGCGACGTCCTCTCTGCAGACGACCGTGCATCCATGCTCCTCGCCGCACCAAGGCCGCCCTCCATCCTCCTCGTTGCGAGGGCAAACGTTGGAGGCGAGTCATCAAGCAGCGCCGACGACCAGCCCTTCTCCTCGCAGTGGCTGATCGAAAGCGTCCTCGCAGAACTACGCCCTGCGCTCCTCCGCGTCGAACCCGGCGCTCCAGGCCTTCAGGCTGCCGCAAACGCTGCAGGCACCTACGACCTTGTCGTCTTCGATGGCGTTACGCCCACCACGCTCCCGCCGGTCCCATCCATCATCCTCGGCGGTGGCCTCCCTGCTGCAGGCATCACCCAAAATGGTCCGCAGCAGCCCGGCCAGCGCGAGTTCATCCTCTCCTGGGAACGAACACACCCCGTCCTCCGAGATGTCACGCTCGACACCGTCTACGGCACTCTCAGCAGCGGTCTTGTCATTCAAAGTGCACCCGGAGTCCGCACCACACAGCTCGCGCTCGGTGCAGGTGCGCCGCTCATCGCCCTGGTCGAAACAGGTGGCCTCCGTCACATCGTCACGTCGATGGGTATTGAAGATTCCAACTGGGGCGTGCAGGTCGGCTTTGCGATCTTCCTCTCGAATGCAGTCGACTACCTCACGCTCCGCAGCGATGAGCAGGCCCGGTCCGCCATCCGCATCGCGGACGTGATCGAGGTTGACGTCCCTCCTTCAACTACGACAGCAGTGCTCGATGGCCCCGAGCGCCGTGAAGTCGTCCTCCCTCCCGAACCGCAAGGCAGCACCGACCGCCGCGTCTCCCTCGGCCGCGTCGAACGCGTCGGTGTTTACAAAGTGACCCCCGACAAGGCACGCCCGTCCACCCTCGCGGTGAACCTCATGGACGTGGGCGAAACCGGGGTCCGTACTCAAGATTCAATCCCGGTCCGTGGCAGGTCCGGCAGCACCCAAGCCGCTGCAGATGGCGGCCTTCCCCGCGAAATCACGCCCGAAATCCTCATTGCCCTCCTCATCCTCCTCGCGGTCGAGTGGGTCGCCTTCGCCTGGACTTCACGGGTCTAAAGCACCCCCGCCTCGGCCACCCGTGCCGTGCAGGGCGGTACCATTGGCCGCATGCCTCTCCGCCTGTACAACACGCTGAACAAGGACCTTGAGACCTTCACGCCCATCGACCCGGCGCACGTCACGTTCTACACGTGCGGGCCGACGGTGTATGACGATGCGCACATCGGAAACTTCCGATCGTTCCTCGCTGCAGACATCCTCCGTCGCTGGGTCGAATCCCCGCTGTGCGAAGTGGTCGACGCTGCAGGCAATCGCCACCGCGGTCCCCGCCGCGTGACGCACGTCATGAACATCACCGACGTCGGCCACATGACCGACGACGCGGAGGGCGGCGAAGCAGGCGAAGACCGCATGTCGGTCGCGGGCCGCAGGCTCCTCGAAGCCAAGAAGGCAGGCTCGATCCCTGCAGACGTCACCGTCGATCCGAACAACCCCTACCAGATCGCCGAGTATTACGCCCAGCGCTTCCTCGAAGATGGCAGAAGGCTCGGGCTCAAGGTCTCGATAGACGCGCAGAAGGATCCGACGCTCATGCCTCGCGCGACGCAGAAGGTCGCGGGCATGATCCAGGTCATCCGCAGGCTTGTTGATCGCGGGCATGCATACGCAGTGGGTGACCCCGGCAAGCAGACGGTCTACTTCCATGTCCCGAGCTTCACGCCTTACGGCAAGCTCAGCGGCAACACCATCGAGCACCTCGCAGAAGGCAAGGGCGGCCGGGTCAGTACCGTGAACCAGGCCCAGAAGCGCCACCCTGCAGACTTTCTTCTCTGGAAGAGCGATCCGACCCACGTCATGAAGTGGGATTCGCCCTGGGGCACGGGTTATCCAGGCTGGCACATCGAGTGCACCGTCATGGCTGCAGAACGCCTCCTCCAATCCTCCGGTGGGAGCGAAGTGAAGCACTCTGCAGGCGGTGTCGGACCTGCTCTCCTCGACGCACTGGTCCACCCCACCAATCGCAGAGCCATCATCGATCTCCACTCCGGCGGTGAAGACAACATCTTCCCGCACCACGAGTGCGAGATCGCCCAGTCCTGCTGTGCATTCAACGCAAAGCCAGGAGAAGGCACCTTCTCGGGCATGTGGTTCCATCCTCGCTTCCTCCTCGTCGAGGGCGAGAAGATGAGTAAGAGCAAGGGCAACTTCTTTACCCCGCGCGATCTCTTTGGCAAGGGCCACGAAGCAGCCGCGATCCGCTTTGAACTCATCAAGACCCACTACCGCAGCAACGCCAACTTCACCGAGCAGGGCCTCAAGGACAGCCAGCGCATCGTCGATCGCTGGCGCTCCTTCCTCGAGCGTGCGGATCAGGGTGCACGCGATTCCTCGGTCGATCCCGAGGTCGGCCGCTGGTTCGCAGCCGCCATGAGCAACGACCTCAACGTCGCGGAAGCCATCGCCGAGATCAATAAGTGGATCTCCCGCACGCCCGAGCCCTCGCGCAATGATGCGATGATGATGCGCACGTTCGATGCGGTCCTCGGCGTGCTTGAACTCAAGCCCGCTGCATCGCTTGAAACCGACATCGGCCTCTTCCGCGACGGCCTCGCGCCAGATGCCGCGGTGATCGCCAAGCTCCACCAGCGAGCAGTTGCACGTGCAGCCAAGGATTTCAAGAAGTCCGACGTCATCCGCGACGAGCTCGCCGCGATGGGCTACGCCATCAAGGACGTCGCAGGCGGCAAGGTCGAAGTCCGCCGTGCATGATTGATTTCTCGCCCGAAGGGCGCGCGATGGTGGCCAGGGGCGCAGCGAGGCTTTGCGAGCCAGCCCCTGGTAGTTGCTCTTTGCCCCGCTCGCCCGGCAGGGCGAACGAACACACCACTTGATCAGACGCGCCCACTTAACACCCGACCCCAAGCCTGCACACCCCATTGACCTCACATCATGGCCTGATCTTCCCAATCAGATATCACTTCCCCCAAAAAGAAGAACAGCAACCCCCACTCTCTCTCCTGGGCGAGGGCTGCCGTCTTCAATGAAGCACGAAGGCTTCTCTCGTCGTCCCCGACGTGCTCCTGAAACATCACCCGATGCACCACGACAATGTCGCCGGATCGTTTCGAAAAACGATCAACTCGTGCACCAGGTACGCGGGCGGAATACGGGGAAGGTAATGACGCTTTCGCAGCCTTTCAAGGGCAAAACCGAGAATGTTCCGTGAAGCAACACCCGCTGGCAGCGGCCCAGACCCGATCGCGGGGAATCCCTTACACCGGTGGTGTATTGGGTTGTTAACTTAGGTAATTTTCATGCGTATAGAACGTGTTTTCGGACGCTGTTCACACGATCAATACCCTGTTCTCGGACCATCCCCACCCGCGCCATGAGCATGTGGTGCGTCCTGAAGCTCCGCAGGGTGCACCACCCGGAACGAGTACAGGTACACGCTCCCGCTCCCGACCTCTTCGAGCCCGTTCAAGAGACCTGCAGAGGCGTACGCGTCGTACTCACCTGCCTCCGGGTCATCTCGCAGCACAAGGTACGTCGAAGGGTCCGTCGGCCGATCAAGCCGCGTCGCCAGCGGTCGCCACTGAATGCGCATCGAGCTCGCGCCGCCCATCCGACCTGCATACCACAGCACGTCCGGCCGAGCCTCGATCAGGTAGTCCGCCCACACCGCCGACCCCGGCGGAACCATCGCCGCAAGCTCCGCGCCCGCGTTCCTTCCGCTCACGCGCAGGCGCCTGGGTTCAGAGAGATGAATCGCCACAAGCCCCGAGATCACCATCGCGATCGCCAGAATCGCAGGATGCCCCAGGTGCATCGCCCGCGCGATCGGCGGCCGCTTGAGAATGAAGAACCCTGCAAGCCCAAGCCCTACGTACCCCGCGACCGGTGCAATCAGCATTTGTGCAGGCATCGTGTAGCGCGGATTGCTCACTCCCGCGATCGTCATCATCACCAATGACAAGAGCACCGCGATCGAGAGCGCCCGCGCTGCATTGAACGCATGCGGATACACCCGCGCCAAAGGCCCCGCAGCCTCTGCACGTGCATCGGGTCCCCACGGATACATCAATGCCATCGATGCAGGGAGCGCCATCACCAGGCTCGCGGGCAGCAGGAGGAATACGTGCATCCACCGCCCTTCCTGCCACAGAAAATCATCCACCGTCTGCGTCACTGTCTCCGGCCCCGCGCTCGCTGCACGCGCCGCGATCATCCAGAACACCACGCCCACCGCGCCAATTCCAGCCACAAAACCTGCAAACAACCGTGGATTCCAGAACCCGCCCCGCGACCGCATCACAAAGAACGCGGCAATCACACTCGACGCGATTGTCGTCGCACCTGCAGGCCCCTTCGTCAGCCCTGCAATCGCAAGTCCCAGCGAAACAACCAGCGCCATTCCCCAACCTGCACGCCTCGCCCCTGCTCGCTCCACCACCAGCGATACCGTCGCCAATCCCGCAAGCTGAATCCCAAGGTTGTGCAGCGATTCGATGTCCGCGGTTCTCGCAGGAAACCACAGCACCGGCATCAACGCCTGCGCAAGCCCTCCAAAGAGCCCGCCCATCGCGCCAAACCACCGCCGCGCAAACACCAGCGCGACAATCGACGAAATCGTCGCCGCAAACGCAGAGACCGCCCTCGCTGCAAACTCGTTCTGGCCCAAGAGCCACGTTGAACCTGCAATCGCCCACGGCATTCCCGGCGGTTTACGCAGGTACGGCCGGTCAAACATGTGCGGCACAAGCCACTCGCCCGTTTCGAGCATGTGATACGCAGGGATCGCCCGATGCCCTTCGGTCCCGCCAAAACCTGCATGCCCCAGCAATGGCCAGTACACCGCGCTGCACGCAAGTAGCACCAAGAGAACCTGCAGCCACGCCTTGCCCAGGAGCCCCGCCCGTGCAGTGTGACCTGCACGCGATTCAATGTCCGTGGGCTGGAGCTGCATCATGGCGGCGTCGCACCGCCCGCTGCTGCGCCCCCTGCTTTCGCCGGCGCAAGCTCCTCAACACCCGGAATCGATGTCCCGTTGCGGTACGCCTCTGCGATCTTGTCTGACCATTCCGCCAGCATCAGGAGCAGATGCGGATTGTCCTTCGGATCGTGCCGATGCTCCACCGCCTCGTGAAACACGTCGCCGTACGCCTTGCCCTCAACCACATGCCTCTGCAGCATCACAAGACACCCCGTCCGCTGTGTCCCTGCAGAGCAGTGCACCAGCACGGGCTGCTTCTCCGGATCATTCATGATCCGCAAAGCCTGCACGTAATAGTTCGGGTTCCCCGTCGCATCCCCCTCAAGGTCCATCGCGTATCGCGTCACGCCCATCGCCTTGGCGATCCGCTCTGCACGCGCTTCTTCCCCCGTCCCCGGTTCAAACGCACCAAGATCGATCACCGTCCGGATGTGATACTCGCGAAACACCCGCTCCATCGCAGCAGGCGTCAGTTCACCCGACCGGTAGATTTTCCCTTCATCTACCACGCCAAAATTCTTTGGATGGCGATTGATCGCAGACGCCACCAGCCCGCCCACGACCAGCAAGAGCGCGATCGCACCGATCCACACCCACACCGGTGCTTTGAACTTCCGCGCAGGCCGAGGTGGATCCCCTGCTTGAGAATCGGAAACCGCAATGGCAGAAGTTGGGACCGACGTCATCACGGGATGATAGAACCCATCCCTACCATCGCCTGATGGCAGGCGAAGCGATCCAGCCCGGCCGTGGGGGAGAGAAGCGAAACGCCCAGACAAGCGCGAGCGCCAAACCCGCGCGCCGAAGTTCCTACCCCGCCGTCGTCGATCGTCTCATGGAGCAGCTCTCAAGCCTCCCCGGCGTCGGCAGACGCTCTGCAGAACGCCTCGCCTTCCACATCCTCAAATCAACCAACGACGAGGCCCTCGCCCTCTCCAAAGCCATCGCCGACGTGAAGCAGCGCGTCCGCCACTGCGACGTCTGCTGGAACCTCACCGACCATGTCCCGTCAATGCATGACAAGCAGGCCCACGCGGACGATGGTGGGGAAGATCGCGGGGAGGGGGCTGATGCCCCACGTTGCGAACTCTGCCGAGATGTCCAGCGCGATCGAGGTGTTGTGCTGGTAGTCGAACAGCCAAAGGACCTGATCGCCCTCGAACAGACGGGCATGTTCAAGGGTATTTATCACGTCCTGATGGGTCGGATCTCGCCGCTCGACGGAATCGGGCCTGAAGAACTGACCGTCGCAGGGCTGATCGATCGGATCGACCGTCCCCAAGCCAATCCCGGGGGCGTCCCGGTCCGGGAAGTGATTCTGGGACTGAACCCCACCGTCGAAGGTGATGGGACCGCCCTGTACCTGATGGATGAAATATCCCGCCGCCCCAGCGTCCGGGTAACACGACTTGCACGCGGGTTGCCCACCGGCTCGCAACTCGAGTTCGCCAACAAGGCCGTTCTTGCCGATGCCATAGCCGGTAGGCAGGACGTCCGCTGACAGATCAACCCCGCACTCTGGTTCCTTCCACTGCTCCGCCGACTGATGACGACCCATGCGATTCGACTACTCCCAACAAATGAAGCTCGGCCAGCACATGAAGCTGGCGCCGCGGATGATCCAGTCGATGGAGATCCTCCAGATGCCCCTCGCGGATCTGCAGGAACGCATCCAGCAGGAGCTTGAGAACAACGCAGCCCTTGAAATCGAAGAACGCGAGGCAGACGCACGCCTCGCCGCGGAACGCCGGCAGGAACTCCTCGACTCCCCCGATCGCCCGCTCGAAGTCGACGATGGCTCCGCCAAGGACGATTTCGGCCGCCTCGAAGAGTTCCAGGAAACCAACCCCGACGCAGCAGACAACGAGTTCTCCTCCTCCAGCTACGAAGACCACGAATCAGACCGCATCCCAGAACGCTCCTCGCTCCGCGAGGAGGATTTCGGTTCGTACTCATCGAGCAGGATGGACGGCGAGCGCGACGCCAAGCTCGACGCGATGGCTGCAGCTCCCGCCCCCTCTGCCTCGCTCACCGAGCAGCTCCAGGATCAATGGTCGCTCTGCGAAGTCGAGCCGCGCGTCCGTCGCCTGGGCGAACTCATCATTCCGTTCATCGAGGAAGATGGTTTCGTCCGCACCCCGCTCGACACCATCGCAGACCGTGCGCCCACCGAGTTCTCCCCCAAGCCCACTGCAGAAGAACTCGAGCACGGCCTCCGTGCCCTCCAGCTCTTCCTCGAACCTGCAGGCGTCGCTGCACGCGATGTCCGCGAGTGCCTCATCCTCCAGCTCGATGCGATGGAAGACTCCGCAGTAGAAGAGCTTGAACGCGACGAAGCTGCACGCAAGACGCTCATGGCTGCACGCAGAATCGTCGAAGGCTACCTCGACGATCTCACGCAGAACCGTCTCCCCCGCATCGCGGACCGCACCGGCCTCTCGCTCGACGAGATCAAGTCGGCTCTGCTTGTGATGCGCAAGCTCAGCCTCGCACCTGCACGCAGGCTCGTGAACGAAGCCTCACGCCCGATCGTCCCCGACGCCATCGTCGAGTACAACATCGATGAAGACCGCTATCTCGCGTACCTGAACGACAGCAGGATCCCCAACCTGCGTGTCAACCAGGAATACGCGCACATGTCCAAGGATCGCGGCGTCGACAAGCAAAGCAGAGAGTTCCTCAAGACGAGCCTGGGCAACGCCAACTGGCTGATCGACGCGGTCCAGCAGCGCAAACGCACGCTCCTCCGTGTCGTCCGTGCAGTCGTCGATGCACAGCGTGAGTATTTCGATTACGGCCCGCAGGCCCTTAAGCCTTTGCCGATGACGCAGGTGGCTGACCAGCTCGGCATCCACGTCGCGACCGTTTCACGAGCAGTGAGCGAGAAGTATCTCCAGACCCCGCGTGGCATCGTTCCCCTCCGCAAGTTCTTCACCGGCGGCACGCAGAGCGAATCGGGCGAGGACGTGAGCTGGGACGCGATCAAGGCTGCACTCAAGGACATCATCGAAACCGAGGACAAGGCCAAGCCCCTCAGCGACGAAGCCCTCGCCGACGAATTAAAAAATCGCGGCATCGAGATCGCCCGCAGAACCGTCGCCAAGTACCGCGAGCAGATGGGCATCCAGACCGCCCGCCTGCGCAAGACGTTCTGAACCTCATCACCACTGCACGCCCCGCGCAGCACCGCATTCGCTGCATATACGCAGCTTTGCGTCTACGCCTTCGACTCTGCTCAAGCCCTCACCGCCTTCAAGCCGCAACGCGGCGCAAGAATAAAGCGAGGGGCGTAAGCCCCTCGAAAGCGGTGACGTTGTACTGGAGCCGCACCGCGGCGACAGAATCTGCTCGATGCCTCGATGCCCTGCTTTCACCGCACAACCACCGCCACGCCCGACCGCACACTCAACTCCTGCGCCACCGTCGGCATGTAAATGGGCTGGTACTTATCGGGAAACAGCTTCCACGTGCTGCCGTCCGCGAAGTCCACCTCTAGGTGCGGCATCATGCCCGGTGCTGCAGGCTGCCAGAACGTGATGAAACGGACCTGATCAAACGCGTGGAGCTTCCGAGAGAACGGGATGTTTCCGACTGTCACACCGCGATCATCGATGACATCGCCAACCACCCACCCGCTCGATATCAGGATCGCGGTGAAGGGAGGCACCACCAGCCCGAGAAGAATCTCCCGCCGCCACGGCAGGCGAAACTGCGTGCTCACCATGTACGAATCAAAGAGCGAGCGGTGCTCGCCGAGCAATCGTTGTGCGATGGCAGTCCGTGCCATGCTCCACGCCCACAGAACCGCAATGCCTGCACCGATGACAAAGAAGCTCAACGAATACACCACGCCAGTCATCAGCACGGCTGTCGGCGAGAACTGAACGATCCACTTGGCCGCCATGAGCACGATGGTCACCAAGGCGATCAACGCAACCTTGATCGCCTTGCCCCGACGCTGCATCAAGCCCCACACCGGACCCATCGCGCTATCCAGCATGTCGATGTCAGTCTTCGCCAGCATCATGCCCGGCACAGGCTGCCGCAACCACCACTTGAGCACACGCACCCCCTCCGCATCTCATCATCCCGCTCAATGCTTTCTGCCTTCCCCCAGTGCCTGATGCCTGATGCCTGATGCCTTGCCTTCAAATCTGCTCCACCGCCTGCGGCTCCTCCCGATACCTCGCATCCAGCACCAACCCAAGCCGGATGTGCTGCCAGAAGTACGGGTTCTCATCGATCACCGTCTGCTTGATCGCCTGCCCCGGCCGCGGACGCTGCACCAGTGAGAAGCAGTCGACCGGCTCGAGCGAGCCCCACGGCACGAGTTCCTGGTAGACGCACTGCAGGCCAAACTCTGTGCAGTCATTGCGGAACTTCTCTGCAGTCATGTCGATCCCGCGCCAGTGATCGTTCGGCACTGCAGGCCTGCTGTCGGTCGGGTGTGCAAACTCGCCGTAGTTGGTGTGGTGGATCAGCCCGAACCCGCCCGGGCGAAGGACCCGCTGGATCTCGCGTGCATACGACCGCATCACGTCGTGCTCTGCATGCACAAGGCTGTGCCACGAGAAGACAAAATCGACTGACCCCTCCTCGACATTGGGGATCGTCCGCCCGTCGTTCACGACATAGTGCATGTTCTGCTCGCCAAACTTGCGCCTGCAGAACTCGATGCACCGCGGCGTAAGGTCGACGAGCGTCATCTTGCGTGCCATCGGCCGCAGGTGCTCGGTCCACACGCCGTGCCCCGGCGCAAGCTCCAGGATGTGATCGCACGGCACGAACCGCTGGATGCGCGGAAGGATCGCAAACTGCCACGCTGCACGTGTCCCGCCGTACCCGACGTTCCACTCGTTGCCTTCGAGCTTCCAGTCGTAGATGGACCAGAACTCAAGATTCTCATTGACGGTCGGCATGGCTTTACGCTCCGCGTGGTGCTTCGATGCGGTCTGGTTCTTTTACTTCTGCTTCTACCGATGCTCGTGGCACAGGCGTCCCGCCTGTGACTCCATGTCTTTGTTCTTCCTCTGTCCCTGCTTCTGGCCTTTTCCCGGTTCAGGAAGAGCGTCCCGCATCGTCAGGACCCAACCAAGGTAGGCCGCAAGAAAGCAAAGCGGCCCCGGCAGGTTGCCGGGGCCGCGAAGGTTGTTTTCAGATGGGATCTTCGATCAGCAGCCCGATTCAAAGGCCGCGACGAACGCGCCGAAGTCCTCGATGTCAACAAAGCCCGAGCCGTCGAAGTCCGCATCATCGGAGCCTGCCTCAAAGGCAGCCACGAACGCGGTGTAGTCTTCGATGTCGACGAAGCCCGAGCCGTCAAAGTCCGACGGGCAGGAAAGATCGCCGCCGTGCCAGTATGCAGCGGCCGGGATCACTTCCTTCACCTGCGTCGAGCTCGACCAGTACAGGCGAAGGCCTGCGTCGAGCTTGTTCTCGAAGTACGTGACCTTGAACGCGTGCTTGCCTGCCTTGAGGCCGATCGAGCCTGCCTTCTGCGTCCAGCCGTGCGGACCCGCGTGATCGATGATCACGTTGTCGCCGATCGAGAAGACCGCGCCGTCGTCTGCCTCAACCGTGAACTCGTACATGTCCGTCGTCGGAACATCGATGTACCCCGTGAAGACGCCGCCCACGCGGTCTGCCTTCGTCGAGTTCATGAACGTCAGCACCGTCTTGTTCTGGTTCAGACGCGGATACGTCGTCGAGACCGAGGGCGTCAGCGATGCAAAGTTCGGCATCGCCAGCACGTCTGAAGTGAAGAAGTACCAGGCAACGTCGATCGCGGGATCGGGGTTGTTGGGATTCTCAGGATCGCGGAAGAAGTCAGGGTTCAGAACGTTCACGCTCACCGTGCCCGTGTCGTTGCCGGTGATGCCGTCGGTGATCACGTAGTTGAACGTGTCAGGGCCCGACTGGCCGCTCGACGCGGTGTACACAAGCTGATCGCGCCCGCCCGGGCCCGTGCCAACCGACCGCGTGATCGTCGCGCCGTCCGAAGAGGTCGCGTCAAACGAGAGGATCGTGATCGGATCGTTGTTCACGTCAGAATCGTTCGAGAGAACGTCGATCACCACCGGCGTGCCGGGGAACGTGTTCCCTGCATTGTCATCAACCGCAGTGGGGGCCACGGGGCCGACCGTACCCGCTGCAGCCTGTGCTGCCTTGTACAGGTTCACGCGACCCCAGCCCGTGATGCCGTCGTTGCCCGGTGCTTCCATGTCGTCGCACGAGGCAAACAGGATGTTCTCGACCTGCGTGGGCGTCAGGTTCGGGTTGATCGACCAGATCACGCTGCACAGGCCGTTGACGAGCGGCGTTGCCATGCTCGTCCCGTCCCATGCCGCGTAACCGCCGCCCCACGTCGAGGAGAGAATCCCCGTGCCCGGTGCGAATACGTCGATTGCCTGGCCATACCCGCTGAAGCCCGCGCGCGTGTCGCCGGGCTGCGATGCACCCACGACGATCACGTCGGGATATTCAAAGTTCAGGTTCTCAGAGAAGTTGCCTGCTGCATACATATACAGCGAACCGAGCGACTTGATGTACTCGCCCGTCGTCTGGATCGGGGGATTACTCACGCCGCTGTAGCTCGCAGAGACGGTCTTCGCGCCGTTCTCAGCTGCCCAGCGAGCGCCCTGCATCAGGTCGTCGTACGAAGCGCCGCCGCCCGAGTTGTTCGTCACGCGGATCATCATGATCCGCGCGTTCCAGTTCACGCCCGCGACGCCCACGTTGTTGTTCGTGATTGCCGCACCGCAGCCCGCGACGTGCGTGCCGTGGCCGTGAAGCTCCGCAACGCTGCCGCCATCGACTTCGGCGATGTCGTTGGGTGCGTCGAACCCGGGCACGCGCTTGGCTGCAAGGTCAGGGTGCGTCAGGTCGATGCCCGTGTCCGTGTACGCAGTGATGATCGTCGAGCTGCCCGTCGAGATGTCCCAGCCCAGTGCGGACTGCATTGCAGTGTGGTGCCACTGGCCGCCGTACTGCGGATCGTTCGGAATCGCGAGCGGATACACCGTCCAGTTCGGAACCACGTACTGGAAGAGTCCCGACGACATCAGCTGTGCGTGCAGACGGTTCTCGCCGTCGCCCACTTCGCCCGATGCCAGCTCTGCAGGCACCTGGATCACGTACTCATCGACTTCGGGGTAGTACTTCAGCACCATCCCATCAAGAAGCTGGCGTGCCTGTGCATCCTGGACCGGGTGCAGCTTGCGCTCCGGACGGACGATCATCTGGCCCGAAAACTCCTCGATCCCCGTGCGCTCGACAAAGACGCGCTCAGCGCTGGTCAGTGCCGACTTATCCGCTGCGGTTGCAGAAGCGGCAAGGCCGCACGCCATGACGATCGCAGAACACCGGTTCATCATCACGATTCTCCCGACGTGAAAAGGGTCGACAGTGTGCCGACGGTCCGGCACAAAGACCGGAACGGATACGCAAGACCATCGGCGTGGGAACGCTCGCACTATACCAACCGAGGCCGAACGTACCAACACGACTTTTGGGTCCATGTCGCAGAACAACCCAGGTCATCCCAAAGTGCACAAATAAGCGGCCTCCGGAATTCTCCGGAGGCCGCAAGTCATCATTCAGTTTGGTGTGCGTGCGGGCAATTCAGGACCTCAGCCATCCTGAAATCACGCCCCCTTCCCACTCAGCACCCTGCTTCAAATGCCACGACAAACCCGGTGAAGTCCTCGATGTCCACGAAGCCCGAACCATCAAAGTCCGCGTCGTTCGTTCCTGCCTCAAACGCAAGCACGAACGCAGTGTAGTCCTCGATGTCCACAAAGCCCGAACCATCAAAGTCCGCTGCACACACCGTCCCGCCGTGGAAGTACGCGGACGCAGGGATGATCGCCTTGGGCAGCGTGCTGCTCGACCAGTACAACCGAAGACCCGCCTGCAGCGTGTTCTCAAAGTAATCAACCCGGAACGCGTGCTTACCTGCCTTCAGCCCGATCGAGCCATCCTTCTGCGAGAACGTGTGCACGCCGTCATGGTCGATCACCATGTCATCGCCGATGTAGAACCGTGACCCATCATCCGACTCGATCGTGAACACGTAGAAGTCGTTGCTTGGCACCTCGATGTACCCAGTGAAGCGACCGCCAACGAGGTTCGACCGCGTCGAGTTCATGAAATTCAGCACCGTCGAGTTCTGGTTGATGCTCGCGATCGTCGTCTCAAGATACGGCGTCATCGTGTCGTAGTTCGGAATCACCGTCTGGTTCGAGGTGTACGAGTACCACTTCACTTCCGCTGCAGGGTCCGCGTTTGAGGGATTCTCAGGATCCCTGAAGAGCGCGGGATCCAGCACCGTCAGCGTCACAAGCCCCGTATCCGTCGCGTTGGTTGCATCCGCGATCACGTACTCAAACGAATCCGCGCCAAGGTGCCCCGATGGCGCCGTGTACGTCAGCTGATCGCGCCCGCCTGGCCCTGTGCCCACCGAACGCACGATCGTGCCGCCCTCTTCACTCGTCGCGTCAAAGCTCTGGATCGTGAACGGCTGGCCCGTGTTGTGAGAGTCGTTCGCCATCACGTCGATCGTCACCGACGTGCCCGAGAACACGTTGCCCGCAAGGTCATCGCCTGCAGACGGCCCGGGCGTTGTCGTGATCGTGAACTTGTCGATCCATGTGCCCCACCCGCCGGATTCTGCAGTCTCGCCGATCACCCAGAACGTCGCATCATCCACCGGGTCGACCGCGATGTCCTGGTAGTCGCCCCAGCGACCGCCGCCCGATGCGCCCGACATCTTGAGTTCCGTCAGCGGTCCCATCGTCCCTGCAGGGTCCGATGCCTTGCGCCCCACGCCGTTCACGCTGATGCGTTCGGTCGCGCTGCTCGCCCCGACCACCATCGCCACGTCATTGAACTTGTTCGAGTAGATCGCGGGGAAGAACGTGTACTTGCCGTTCCCCGGGCTCACGTTGCCCGACTGCACCAGCGACACGTTCCCCGACGTGGGCCAGTTGTTGGTCTGCATGTGATACCACCGTGCCACGCCAACCCCGCCCGCGCCGATGTCATGCGCTGCATACAGATTGCCGTTACGCCAGTGTACGTTCATGATTCGACCGTCGATCGCCCCGACGCTCGTCCCGTCTGCAGTCGGCGCGCTCATCGCCCCGCCAAAGCTCGGAACGTTCACCGTCGTTGAGACCAGCGCGGGACTCGTCGTCGGGTTCGTGATCGCCTGCACCCGCAGCGACGAGCTGCTCGCAGTCGCCACAAAGAACGCGGACGTCGGATTGCCAAACGACTGCGCCACCTGCACCGACGAGATGCTCCCGTCACGCAGCGTCGCATACTGCACCGGCTGACCGCTCAAAAGCGGCGTCTTGTTGAAGACGCGGTACGCAGTCCCTGCAAACCCGCCGTTGTTCAGGCCAAACAGATTGCCCGTGATGTAGTACGCGTTCTGGTCATACCCAAAGCCCGGGTAATCCAGCCAGAACGTGTCCGACCCGACCGTCACCACCATGTCGGTCCGGTACTTGTACCACACGCCATTCGGATCGCTGTCGTCCGACACCGCGATACACATCCACGCCTGGTTGTTGCCGTACGTCTCGGGCACGATCACGACATACCGACCTGCATAATGGTCGTACGCGCACTTGGGATCAAACGTGAAATTGCCCGCGCCGATCCCTTCAAAGAACCCCGGGCTGCCCGTGTTGTCGAGGTTCGAAGAGAACTGCAGCGCCCCTGCCTTGGTCCACCACGCGATCGACATGTTCACCGTCGCCAGCACGTGGTTGGGTCCGACGCCCAGCGTCGGGTCCGGCGGTGTCCACGGCGTCTGCCCAATGCCCGGGAACAGCCCCTTGCTCTTGATCTGGAACCCATTGGGATTGATGTGGCCTGCAACCAGGCCGTTCGGCGCGCCGTCGGGCAGTTCCGGCGGCTCATCACCACCCGCGCCCTTCTCGATCCCCTCCGTGCTCCGGATGATCCCCGTCCACGGACGCGTGATCTGCTTCTGCTGCGCAATGTCCAGCGTCGATTCGATCGAAGGTGTCGCCGTCTGCCACACCACCGCGCCGGGCTTGGTCAGGTCGATCAGGCTCCCTGCAGGCCGAGGCGCGCCCGGCTGGCGGATGTCCTCATCCACTGGCTGAAGCATCGCAGGCTGACCTGCAGTGCGTTCACGCTCGGGGTTCGAGCACGCAGCAAGCACCACTGCTCCGCCCGCAAGCATCACCAGCGCAGACGCATTCACAATTGTCCGAAACCGACGCTCAGTTCTTTCGCCACTCATCGCAATCTCCCAGCAGAACGTGTACCAAGGTTCAGGCAGGCCTCGCGCATGCGCGCACATGAGCAGCCTCGCCGCGGTCGCCACGTGTTCACAAAGTCCGACGTCGCACGCCATCTCGGGCGGTGCACATCTCTGTAAACACAAGCGGCGTCAGGAATCTTCTTCCAACGTACACCAATTCGGCACGTAGAGAACACTGCACCACGTTTTTTCGGGCGTGAAAGCGAATCACGCCCGTTTACATAGCGCTCGCCGCCTGCTCTTTATAAGAAAAACCGGCACGAGCCTTCGCCCGTGCCGGTTGTGTTCGAACATGGTTATCGGTCAGGCTCAGCAGCCCGCTTCGTATGCCTCGACGAACGCATCAAAGTCGTCCGTGTCGACAAACCCGCTCGCGTCGACGTCTGCAGACTCATCGCCTGCTTCAAAGGCCTCGACGAACGCGTCGTAGTCGTCGGTATCGACGAAGCCCGTGTTGTCGAAGTCTGCAGGGCAGCCGTCGATCTCACACGTGTTCGCCACGCCGTCGTTGTCGGTGTCGAGCCCCGCTGTCACGGGCAGGATCTTGTAGATCTCGCCGTTCGCAGCGCCCGTGCCCTGGTCACAGATGTAGATCTCGCCGAAGTAGTCTTCGCCGAACGACGTAATAGTGCCGATCGAGAGCCCGCCGCCCGGCGCGAGCTGTGCAGTGCGCTCCGTAAAGCCCACCACGCCGCTCGAGGGCGTGTACTGCATGCTCCAGATCTGGTTCGAGCAGTACTCCGCGAAGAAGTACGTCCCCGAAAGCTCGGGAATCGCGCACCCGCGGTACACATACCCGCCCGTCACCGAGCACTTGCCCGAGTGGTCATACACCCAGATCGGCGGCGTGAACGTCTTGCCCGTGCACACGCTGTCGAAGTTGAACGTTGCGTTGCCTTCAAAGCAGCGCCAGCCAAAGTTCACCCCGCCCGGCGTCCCTGCAGCAATGAAGTCGATCTCTTCCCACGCGTTCTGCCCGACGTCACCGATCCAGATGTCCCCCGTCATGCGGTCAAAGCTCATGCGCCACGGGTTGCGAAGCCCGATGTGGAAGTTCTCGTCAGCACCTGCAACGCCCACGTAGGGATTGCTCGGCGGAATCCGGTAGTTCTTGTTCGTATCGCCCGGGAAATCGTCGCCGTTCACGTCGATCCGCAGGATCTTGCCAAGAAGCTTGTTGATGTCCTGCGCGTTCCCGCCCGGCTCGGTGTGGCCCGTGCCCTGGTCGTTCGCGTTGCCGCCGTCACCCGATGCGACATACATGAACCCGTCAGGACCAAACCCGATCCACCCACCGTTGTGGTTAGCCTGCGGCTGGTCATACGTGATCACCGTCGTCTGCGCCGTGTTCGCGATGTCCGGGTTCGCGGAGACCGTGTACTCCGCCACCACCGTGTCGCCGCTGCCAGCGACCGCCGTATAGCTCAGATAGAACTTGCCGTTGGTCTGGTAGTCAGGGTGGAACGCAAGACCCAGCAGGCCCTGCTCGCTGTTGGTCGACGTTCCGCCCGTCACCAGCGGATCAATGTCGATGAACGGCGTCGCAAGGAGCGTCCCATCCTTGATCACACGCACCCTGCCCTGCTTCTCAATCACGAACATGCGCGTCGGATCGCCCGGTGCATGCGTGAGATAAATCGGACGTGCAAGCCCGCTCGCGATGCGAGCCGACTTAATGCTCTGTGCATGAGCATCCTGCACGCAGGCTCCACCAAGAACGCTTCCGACTGCAGCAACGACAAGGGCGGCCGTGATCGGCCCGTGGCAGGTACGCATCTTCAATCTCCTTCGCGCGGGTGTCTTCCATCAGCACGGTGAATCCCGTTTGCTGATTTCCCCCGGGCAGGCCACCTGATCCGCACGCCCGATTGGCGGCTCAAGCGTCCACGTCCTGTCCGTTGGCAGTGTACAGAACACCAATGTGGCGTCGACGCGGAATCTCTCAAATCAGTGAACCGAGCCGCGAGAATGAGGAAGCCTTCACGGGTTCGGGTCGCGTCCGGACGATCGCGCCACGCGCCTCACCTCATCCAGAACTGACGCCCTCATCCGGGCGTACCAACGTGGCTTACAAAGTCTGCTTACCATTCCCGCATGCCGATGTACGAGTACGAAATCCTCGACGCCAAGGGCAATCCGACGGGCAAGACCTTCGAGATCGTCCAGTCCATGAAGGACAAGGCGCTCACCAAGCACCCCGAGACCGGTGAGCCCGTCCAGCGCGTCATCCAGGTCCCCAACATCGCGGGCAAGTGGTCGGACATCAAGGGCAAGAGCACCCTCTCCAACGAGAACCTCGAACGCCTCGGGTTTACGAAGTACGAGCGTCGCGGCAAGGGCTACATGGAACGCGTCGCAGGCAAGGAAGGGCCACGCTCCATCTCTGCAGATGATTGATCAGGTCCGCTCTGCCGCACGCGACATGACCCTACCTGCCCACGATCACACGTCCGGTGCCGCGGTCGAGTACCGGGGCGTTACCTTCCGCTATCCATCCGCGGACATCGCCCAGCCCACGCAGCGACCTGCAGTCGAAGCGATCACCTTCAACGTGCGCGATGGCGAGTGCCTGGGCATCCTCGGCCCCAATGGCGGTGGCAAGAGCACGCTCGTCAAGCTCACCCTCGGCCTCCTTTCCGCAGCTGCAGGTGATATCCGTGTCTTTGGCAAGACCCCCGAACGTGCGCGCGGCGATGGCCTCATTGGCTACGTCTCCCAGCGCATGGGCGCGGAGCTTGCCTTCCCTGTCTCCGTCCGCCAGGTCGTTGAGATGGCTGCTTCTCGCGGCATCGCGCCTTGGAAGAGCCTTCCCAAAGACCGCCAAATCCTCATCGATCACTCAATCGAACTCGTCGGCATGACCGAGTTCGCGCATCGACCCATCGGCAAGCTCTCGGGCGGCCAGCTCCAGCGCGTCATGATCGCCCGCGCACTCGCTGCATCTCCCCGCCTCCTCCTCCTCGATGAACCGACCGTCGGTATCGATGTTGCAGGCCAGCAGCGCTTCGCCGAACTCCTCCGCAGGGTCCAGCGCGAGCTTGGCCTCACGGTCATGATCGTCAGCCACGACATCCGCGCAATCGCAGGTTCGTGCGACCGCGTTGCCTGCCTCAGCAGAACTCTGCACTTCCACGACGCGCCGCAGGGCCTTACCCCTGCAGTCCTCGCCGAAGTCTTCCGCCACGATGTCTCAGGCATCTTCGGCGATGTCCACGTCGACGCACACTCTGCCGCCACCTGCACCGATCCTTCTCACTCGCACGCCCACGCACACCCCGCCCCCGGCCCGGTCGGCATGACGATCAGTGCTGCACCGAAGACGCCCGCTGCACGAACTCCTGATCAAACCCCGGAGCGTGCATCGTGAAGAACTTCGATCTCCTCTTCGACCCTGCACTCTGGCAGATCATGCTCCCCGGCGTCATCACTGCAGTGGTGATGTCGATCATGTGCTCCTGCCTCAGCGTCCTGGTCGTGCTCAAACGCATGAGCTTCATCGGCCAGGGCATCAGCCACGCTGCCTTCGGCGGCATGGGTATCGCCGCAGTCCTGGGCCTCACTGCAGTCGGCGTCGGCGCGTTCTCTCAGTTCGGCATCGTCGTCGGCTTCTGCCTCGCCTCTGCACTCATCATCTCTTGGATCTCCGCCAAGGGCAGCACCTCCGCGGATACCGCCATCGGCATCGTCCTCGTTGCGTCGATGTGCCTGGGCAGCATCCTCCTCCACGTCTCAATCAAGGGCCAAACTGCCTCCGGCCCCGGCTGGGAATCGATCCTCTTCGGCTCGATCATGTCCGTCTCGGTTGCCGAATCAGTCCTCGCCTGCATCGTCGCTGCAGCCGTCCTCATCCTCGCGTGGTGGTTCCGCAGGCCGCTCATCTTCTGGGCCTTTGATGAACCCTCTGCACCCGCCTTCGGCGTCAAGAGCGGGCTGATGCGAAACCTTCTCCTCATTCTCCTTTGCCTCGCCATCGTCACCGCGATGAAAGTCTCAGGCGTCGTCCTCGCGACCGCCATGCTCGTCCTCCCTGCAGCCTCTGCCCTTGCCATCAGCGACCGCCTCTGGCGTGTCGTCGCCATCGCGCAGGTCGTCGGCCTCGCGGGCGTCCTTGCAGGCATCGTCGCCTCCATCGGGCTCGATTGGCCCCCCGGCCCCTCCATCGTCATGGTCCTCACCGCGCTCTTTGTCCTCTCGCGCGGCGCAGGTTCGCTTATCCGCCAGGCGCCCTCGCCCCCCACTCCACGCACGGAGTCCGCATGAACGTCAAAGCAGAAACCCTCCTCGCAGAACTCAATCGCCTCCGCAAGGACCTCGACGAAGACCCCACCGACCTCGAATGGGTCACGCTCCACCACGCCTTCTGCTTCATCTCCTACAAGATGGGCGAGTTCCAGAAGTACGTCGAAGAGCAGGCCAAGCAGGGCGCCTTCAAAGAGCTCGAAGAGTCCTGATCTGCATTTTCGCTCTTGGGGCGGGGCTCTCTCTTGGGGCGGGGCCTTTCAGGCCCCGAATTCTCTTGTCTTCTCTTCGTGCCATCAGGATCTGCTTTGAGATCCTGATGCTCTTCTCTTCTCTTCTCTTCACGCATCCACAATCCGCGTCACCGTAAACCGCAACCATTCATGCAGCGGCAACGTCGCAAGCAGTGCCTTCGCTGCTTCCTCATCCCTCGCCGTCACGATCAACCACCCCGACTCCTGATCCGCCGCGATGAATCGCTCGAGCAGCACACCATCGCGCCGCCACCCCGCCAGCACACGGCGCTCTTCGACAATCAAACGATCAACCTCCGGCGAATCCGGCCCGTGCCACGTCCACGCAGCCATGAACCGCGGCCGCTGATCAACATACTTCTCATCGCAATCTGCAAGGTGCGTGTACCGGATCACCGGATCCGTGAACAGCCGCTTCAGCCGTTCCTCATACGCATCGAGATACGCCGCGTGCTCTTCCGCCGTCGCCCGACCTGCACGCCACGCGATGAACGGCTCAAGCACCTCAAACCCCGTGAACCAGAACACCCCGTGCTGAATCGGTCGCAAGATCGACTCAAGCGATGGATCAAGCCCCCACCCCGAGAACATCTCTTGCGGCCCACCCGTGGTCATCGAGACCATCGCACGCTTGCCCTTGAACGCGCCATTCTCATACCACTTCCCGTACCCATACACCCTGCCCGACGCGAACACCCGATCCACCCACCCCTTGAGAATCGCTGGCATCCCAAACCACCAGAGCGGAAACTGAAAGATCATCGCGTCGCAGCGCTCGACCTTCTCCATCTCCTTCGCGATGTCCTCTGCAAAGCCACCCTCCTTCGAGGCGTGCACTTCCTCCCGCTGCTGCTTCAAGTACTTCGCATCCTTCACCGTCGTGAAGTTCCGCCGATCCGACACCGGATCAAACCCCATCGCATAAAGGTCCGACACCACCACCTCGTGCCCCAGCCGCGCCAGCACCTCCCGTGCACGCTGCGTCAGCGCACCATTGAAGCTCCCCTGCTCATGATGTGCATGCACGATCAATACATTCGCCACTGCTCGCTCCCTCGCCTCTTGGGGCGGCGCCTTTCACAAGGAATTGCGTCGTTCGGGTTGCGCTCGGCGCAGCGATCCTCCATGCTGTGGTGATGAATACAGGCACCACGGCGGGAGACAACATGTCTCTGGAGGATCGCGTATGGGACAAGATA
>JAESFU010000212.1_pt1 | contig 67155 bp, 60 predicted proteins | sample 9269461 | NCBI WGS metagenome assembly JAESFU01 (sample SAMN14502556, study PRJNA617107) | algae metagenome | isolation source: Stenomitos rutilans HA7619-LM2 and co-occurring heterotrophs from cave walls | place: USA: Waikapalae cave, Hawaii | collected 2009-07-28
TTCTCTTTCCTATCGACGACACATGAGCGCCACTGGAGTGGCGCGCTCCATGGCTAGCTCTTCGGCGAACCACCCAAGAAGCAGAAGATGCTACCCGTCTTGTTCGCACAGATGTGGCTGCGCCCATCCGGCGCGAGCTCCTTCAGCACGACCTTCGGCGGCACCATTACCCAGCGGCCGTCGAGCAGGGCGTACCAGTTGCCGTCGTCCTTCTGATAGGCGCGCGTCGGGCGGCAATCGCCTTCGACGCCGTTGATCGTGCCGTTGCAGCACGAGGTGTTGGTGCCCGGCCGCTTCAGCTTCTCGTACCAGTCATGACTCTGCGCATGGCCCTGGCCGTGATGGCCGTCCTGGGCCATCGCAACAGGGGTGACGTACGTCGCCGCCAACGCGGCGATCAGGAGGAGTCGTGGCATGAAGGGCCGCCACCCGATCAAAGTGTCGGCCGAGCCGGCAACGTATTCGAGGCGACGTGCCGTCGCTCAGCCTGAACCGTTGCGAGGAGTGTACATCATCCGAAGACCGGCGACGATGGGGATGAAGTCGGGATCGTCGGCCGACAGCAATCCGTGACGGACGAAGAAGTCGATCAACACAAGATTGCAGTTGTATTTGAATTCGGTGGTATCGCGCACCGTCTCGAACACGCGTTGCACCGGCCACAGCTCGAACGAATGGACCTCTCCGTCGTTTGCGCGTGGTGTGAAATCCTGCGGCAATTCAAGATCGAAGCAAGTCATCACGTCGGGCTTGAGCTGCTGACCCGACTGGTTCCAGTAGCCGACGACGCTCACCGCCTTCGCCTGCCGTGCAAGCGCGGGCGGGATCGAGGCTTCCTCGCCGCATTCCTTCACGAGGTTCTCGTGCAGGCCGAGTCCCGCGGGCTGGCCGCCGGCCACCGTATTGTCGAGCTGGCCCGGGAAGGTCGGCTTTTCGTAGGAGCGGCGTGGCACCCAGATGTGCAGGCCATCGGCGCGGCGCACGAAGCCGGTCATGTGCGGGCCGCCGGCGCGCACGCCGAACCACGGCACGGCCGAACGCTCCATCGCCATCAGGAACGGTGCGCCGTCCTGCGGCGCTACGGCGTATTCCTCCTCGCGCCACAGCCCTTTGAAGTAGCCGCGCTCGCGCAAGCTGAGCAAAAACGCGCGCACTTCCGTGGTGCGCTTGTCCGTCGTGTCGAGGCGGGCATCGAGATGCCATGCCCCGTCGCGTCGTTCGAACAGGCCCGAGCCCTGCACGGCATCGGCCGCGAAGTCGCGATGCACGAAACCGGCGCGATGCTCGCCCACAAACCACGGCTCGAACTGGGCGAGGTCGGCGTTGTTGCAGCGGCGGATATGGTCGAGGAAGGACATGGGGCCGGGAGATAGCATAGAGTGACCCCGATGACCGAAGATGAACTTCAGGCGCTTCTCGAAAGGACGCTGCCGCCCGCCGACCGGCACGACGTGTTCGTCGAGGAATGCCAGGACCAGGACGTGCGGCTGCGCTTTTCACCGGCGGCCGGAGGTGAATGGACGACCGCGGCGCTGCTCTCGTTGGTCGACACCTCGCTGCGCGCGGCCGCAGGCCTGGAGGCGCGCGTGTCGCATCTCAACGTGACGGTGCTGCGGCCCGCTCAGGCCGCCGACGTCATAGCCCTCTCGCGCGTCATCCGCCGCGACGACGACTCGGTCCATGCCGAGACCTGGCTGTTCAGCCACGCCGTCGTCGAGCCGATGCTGCACGCGACGGCGACGCTGCTCAAAAGGCTTTAGCGCGGCAGAGACGATAAGGAATTTCGTAGGTACTGCTTGGGAGTGCTGCATACTTCAGGCCAATGCGGCAAGCGGAGGAGTTGAGATGCAGCGTGTCACCCTGTCGGTCGACGACGATCTCCTGGCGACTCTCGATCGCCATATGAAGAAGCACCGCTATGCCAGCCGCTCCGAGGCGTTGCGCGATATCCTGCGCGAGGTGGCGGCGCGCGAGGCGCTGGAGGCAAAGCCGGCCGGCAAGGAGGAGGGCTTCTGCGTTGCCACGCTCGCCTATGTCTACGATCACGAGACCCGCGATCTCGGCCGCCGCCTCACCCAGGCACAGCACAAGCATCACGACCTGCAGGTCGCGACGCTGCACGTCCATCTGGACCACGATTCCTGCCTGGAAGTGTCGGTGCTACGCGGTCCGGTGAAGGACGTGCGCGCCATGGCAGACGACACGGTGAGCCAGCGCGGCGTCCGCCACGGCCAGCTGCATCTCGTGCCGGCGGAGCTGGGGCACAAGCGTCATAGTCACGGTGGGCGCGGTGGGCATGATCATATTCATGCCTAACGGGCGACTGTGAAGGAAGGATCCTTCGCTGCGCTCAGGATGACACCGTTGGTGGGACTGACGCAGTGCGTCGCTGCAAACCAGGTGTCATCCTGAGCGCAGCATCCTTGAACTCAAGGCGATACGCTAAGCCGCTTCCTTCCACGCATTGTCGACCACGGCGACCACGTCGCGCATGATCTGCGTCAGGTCGAAATCCTTGGGCGTGTAGACACGCGATACGCCGGCAGCGATCAGGGCTTCGGCGTCGGCGGGCGGGATGATGCCGCCGACCACCACGGGCACGTCGCCGATACCGGCGTCGCGCAGGCCTTTCAGAACATCGCCGACCAGCGAGACATGGCCGCCGGACAGGATCGACAGGCCGACCACATGCACGCTCTCCTCGAGCGCGGCATTGACAATGCGCTCGGGCGTGAGGCGGATGCCCTCGTAGACGACTTCCATGCCGCAATCGCGGGCGCGCACGGCGATCTGCTCGGCGCCGTTGGAATGGCCGTCGAGGCCGGGCTTGCCGACCAGGATCTTTATGCGCCGGCCGAGGCGGCGCGACACCGCTTCCACCTCGCGGCGCGTCGCCTCGAGACGGCCGTCGGTGACGCCCGCTGCACGCGCGACGCCAGTGGGCGCGCGATATTCGCCGAACACGCCGCGCAGCGCCTCGGTCCATTCGCCCGTGGTGACGCCGGCCTTGGCGCATTCGATCGAGGCCGGCATGACGTTACGGTCTTCCTTGGTTGCCGCGACCAGCTCCGCGAGGGCGGCCTTCACCGCCGCCGTGTCGCGCGTCGCGCGCCAGGCGTTCAACCGCTCGATCTGGCCGCGCTCGACCGAATCGTCGACCGTCAGGATCGATTCCTGGCCGCCGCCCAGAGGCGAGGGCGCGCCCTCGGTATAGGCGTTGACGCCGACGACGGTCTGCTCGCCCGATTCGATGGCGGCGAGACGCTTCAGGTTCGATTCGACCAGCCGCTGCTTCATGTACGCGGCCTCGATGGCCGCCACGGCGCCACCCATGTCGGCGATGCGGCCCATCTCGGCCAGCGCCTCCTGCTTCAGCGCCTCGACGCGGGCGGCGATCTCCTTGCTGCCGTCGAAGATGTCGCCGTATTCCAGCAGGTCGGTCTCGAAGGCCACGATCTGCTGCAGGCGCAGCGACCATTGCTGGTCCCACGGCCGCGGCAGGCCGAGCGCCTCGTTCCACGCGGGCAACTGCACCGAACGCGCGCGGGCGTTCTTGCTCATCACCACGGCCAGCATCTCGAGCAGGATGCGATAGACGTTGTTCTCGGGCTGCTGCTCGGTGAGGCCGAGCGAGTTCACCTGCACGCCGTAGCGGAACAGGCGCTGCTTGGCATCGGCGACGCCGTAGCGGTCGCGCGTGATGTCGTCCCACATCTCGGCGAACGCGCGCATCTTGCACATCTCGGTGATGAAGCGGATGCCGGCATTCACGAAGAAGGAGATGCGGCCGACCACCTTGGGGAAGTCGGCGTCCGGCACCTGGCCGCGCGCCTTCACCGCGTCGAGCACGGCGATGGCGTTCACGAGGGCGAAGGCCAGTTCCTGCACCGGCGTCGCACCGGCTTCCTGCAGGTGATAGCTGCAGACGTTCATCGGGTTCCACTTGGGAACCTCGCGATAGGTGAAGCCGATCGTGTCGGCCGTCAGCTTCAGCGACGGCTCCGGCGGGAAGATGTAGGTTCCGCGCGAGAGATATTCCTTGATGATGTCGTTCTGCGTCGTGCCCTGGAGCTTCGAGCGCTCGACGCCCTGCGCCTCGGCGGTCGCGATGTAGAGGGAGAGCAGCCAGGCGGCCGGCGCGTTGATCGTCATCGACGTGTTCATCCGGTCGAGCGGGATGCCGTCGAACAGGGTCCGCATGTCGCCGAGATGCGAAATCGGAACGCCGACCTTGCCGACCTCGCCCTTGGCCAGCACATGATCGCTGTCGTATCCGGTCTGCGTCGGCAGGTCGAAGGCGACGCTGAGGCCGGTCTGGCCGCGCGCGAGATTGGTGCGGTAGAGCTCGTTCGACTTCTCGGCCGTGGAATGACCGGCATAGGTGCGAATGAGCCAGGGCTTGTCGCGGTTCTGGTTTGTCATGGGTGGCGGTTCGCAGGGCTGTTGACGTATTCTTGGGTACACCAGATCATGCTGCGTCGCAGCATCGAAGATTTTGCATTGCGGCGGAAGGGGAAAGAGGGGACTTGAGCGACGCGTCTTCCCCCTGGGTCCAGGCGACTGCGCAAGCGGCCGGCCAAGCTCCGGCAGGCGCTTCCGGCGCGACAGCCGCCCCCGGAACCCCCTGGCAAGCCGACCTCACGCCGAGCCGGCCAGTCTATGACGGCAAGCTGGGCGAGCTCTACGCCATCTATTTGCGTCACCTCGCCATGATGCTGCTGACCCTGGGCTGGTCGCGCTTCTGGGGCCGCACCCGCATCCGGCGCTATGTCTGGAACCACATGTCCGTGCTGGGCGACCGCTTCGAATATCGTGGCCGGGGGCGCGAGCTGATGATCGGCTTCGTGCTGGCGCTGCTGATGATCGGCGTCTGGGCCGGTCTGATGTACGTGGTGTGGATCTACGTCTTCCATGAGAAGCCGTTCGCGAGCGTCGGCCTGTTCGACCTGTTCTCCCTGTCGGTCGTGCTGATCGGCTTTCCGCTGGCCTATGTCGGCCACTATGCCGGCCTGCGCTACAAGCTCTCGCGCACGCGCTGGCGCGGCATCCGCTGCGGCATGGCGGGCTCGGCCTGGCGTTACGGCGCCATCGCGACGTTCCTGCAGTTTGCCAACGCCTCGACCGGCTACTTGCTGACACCCGTCGTGTCGGTGAACTTGGCGCGCCCGCGCATCGTCAACGCGCGGGTCGGCACGCAAGGCTTCGCCTTCGCCGGCCGCGCGGGCGACATCTACGGCCGCTACCTCGGCTACTACTTCCTGAACATCGCGGCCTGGATTGCCGCGGGCATTGCGACCTTCGTGGCGATCGGCGGGACGCTGGAGGGTCTCGGCTTTACCTCCGACGACTTCTTCAAGCTGTTCTCCCATCCCAGCCTGCGCACCTTCGTCGTCATCCTGCTCATCGCTTTCGGTGCCTATCTCCTGTTCGGCCTGCTGATCCTGCCGCTGCGCTGCTGGTGGCAGGCCTATCTGCTGCGCTACCTCGTGACCCACAGCCGCGCCGGCAACGTCCTGTTCGCGACCGCGATCTCGACCCGGCAGATGTGGGGCTTCCTGGTGCTGAACTACCTGATCGTGCTGCTGACCCTGGGCATCGGCTGGCCGTGGGTGATGCATCGCACGATGAAGCTGATCGCGGGCCAGCTCTGGATCTACGGAGCACCGCAGGGCGACGACATCCGCCAGCCGACCGACCTCGGGCCGACCTACGGTGAGGGCCTGCTCGACCTGTTCGACGTGAGCGGGGTCTGACGATGGCTGCCCGCTACTACGACGGCGTGACCGCCGAGGTGCAGGAGGTGATGCTGAAGATCACCAGCCACGAGCTGGTGATCTATCGCCCGACCGACTCGGGCGTCGTGGCGCGCTGGCCGGTCGCCGACGTTTCGGTGCTGGGCGATTCCGACCACGAGGCCGCGCCGCCTCTCACCCTGCGGGGCAGCGAAGCGCGCCTCGTGGTCGAGGATCCGGCCTGGAGGGCACAGCTCGTTTCGCTGGTGCCCGCGCTGAAACCGCTGGCGCTGGCACCGGCGAAAGTCGCGCCGCGGCTGGGTGCCTATTCGCTGGCGATCGTCGCGCTGGTCGGTTTCTTCTGGGGCGCCGTCGAGTACGGGACTCCATATGCCGTACCGCTGATTCCTTACTCCTGGCAGGCCAAACTGGGGGAGATGGTTTTCGATGAGATGACGGGAGACGAGGCGAAGCTGTGCACCGGCAAGGCCGGCCTCGCCGCCATCAACCGACTCGCCAACGATCTGGCCAAGGAAGCGGGCTATCCGCACGAGGTCACGGTGCATGTCGTGAATGGCATGGAGGTCAACGCCTTCACCCTGCCGGGCGGGATCCTCGTCTTCTATTCGGGCCTGATCAACGACGCGACCAGCACCCAGGTCGCGGGCGTGCTGGCGCACGAGATCGGCCACGTCGTGCACTTTCATCCGACCAAGGGTGTGATCCGCGCCTTCGGGATCGACATGCTGATCCGGCTCCTGACCGGCGGTTACTCCGATGTCATGACCACGGTCGGTACCGGCGGCAGCACATTGCTGGCCATGCGCAACGGCCGCGCCTTCGAGCGCGAGGCGGACGAGACCGGGGTACGCCTGCTCGAACAGCGTGGCCTGCGCGCCGATGGCGTCTCGACCTTCTTCGAGAAGATGCTGAAGGAAAAGCCCGATGACGCCGCCACTGCGGCCGGCATCTGGTCGAGCCACCCTCCCACGCAGGAGCGCATCACCGCGACCAAGCGCCCACCGAGCGGCAGGCTGCCTTTCACGCCGGCCGAATGGCAGGCACTGAAGACCGTGTGCAAGTAGACCACATGGCGGCGGTGGCGGATCAGTCGATGCGCCTCACCCTGATCTCGACCTCGCGCTCGACATAGGTCCATTCGACGCTTGCGCGCAGCTCGGCCAGCAGCGCATCGAACGCCGTCTCATGCTCGGGCGCGAACTCGAACCAGGTGAGGAAGTCGAAGGGCTCGCCGAGGTCGCGGCCATGGTGGAGGCGGCGCGCCACCGCCGGCAGGTACTTCATCGACAGTGCGATGTGCCGCGACCTGTCTTCGAACACGGCCCGGCGCTCGTCCTGCGCCATTGACCACCAGGCCTCCGATTTGCGGATCGGGATCAGCGCCGCGCACGTGGCCTCGGCGCGGCCGAGCCCGGCCTGCACGCTGGCCAGTTCCTTCAGTTCCGCCGCCGTCGAATAGCGGGGATGGCTGACTACGCCGCGCAGGCGCCATGTCGCATCGGGACTGTCCGTCATCGCGAGATGCGTGGCGGCGGGAAGGCCAGGGCCGGAGATGATCGATTGGCGTTCGATGCGCCAGGGACCGGTGTTCCCGGCCGAGAAGGTGACGGTGAAGGGCGGCGGCATGGCTGCATCGTAGCAAGACGCGCGCCGGGGCATTGGCTATGAAGCGCCATGGGCCTGCACATCGTTCTCGCTACCGCCGCCGACGATCCCGACATCACTGCGTCGGACCGGCTCTATGCCGACGCGCTGGAGCGGCGCGGCTGTCGCGTCACGGGCGCGCCGTGGGACGGGCCGCGCGAGGCGTTCGCCGGCGCCGATGCCGTCGTGCTGCGTTCGACCTGGGGTTATTACCGCGCGCTTGACGCCTTCCGTGCGTGGACGGAAACGGTGGCGGCAAAGACGCGGCTGTTCAATCCGATCGAGCTGGTGCGCTGGAACCTGCGCAAGGATTACGTGGCCAAGCTCGCGGCGGGCGGCGTACGCGTGCCGCGGAGCTTCATCGTGCCGTGCGACGTGGCGGCGATCGGCCGGGTTTTCGAAGAAGCTGGCTGGGAGCGCGCGGTCGTGAAGCCGGCCAGCGGTGCGTCGGGCTATTCTGTCGAGTTGCTTCAGCGCGCAACGTTGGTGGAGCAGGTCGCGGGACTCGCTGACGAGGCGCGCATGGCGGGCGTTGTCGTGCAGGAGTTCCTGCCCGAGATCGCCGACGGGGAACTGTCGCTGGTCTATTTCGATGGCATCTTCAGCCATGCCCTCCGCAAGCGTCCACCGCCGGGCGAGTTCCGTTCGAACTCGCGCTACAAGCCGACGCGCACCGCCGAGACGCCAGCACCTCAAGTGACGCAGCAGGGCGCCGCCTGCCTCGCGACCTTGCCCGCGATGCCGCTCTACGCCCGTGTCGATGGCGTGGTCCGCGACGGCACGCTGATCGTGATCGAGGTCGAAGTGCTGGAGCCGGCCCTGTTCATGGAGTTCGATCCGTCCTCGGCCGAGCGCTTTGCCGAGGCGACGCTGAAGCGTCTCGTCTAATTGTCCTTGAACAAGGACGTCACCTCGACCGGATCGGACGCGACCTTCCAATTCGCGCCGGCGGCTTCCACGAGCTGCCGCCAGCCGTCGAGGCGGCGGCCGTAGCGGGCGGGCTCGCGATTGTCCTCGGGCAGGCGGATCACATTGGTCGCGACGACGGTCATGCCGCGCAAGGCCGCCGGCAGGGCAGGGTCGCGGCGACAGGTCGGCGGCAGATCCTCTTCGAGGTCGGAGAACAGCACGATCGTGCGGGAGCCGGCCTTCTTCGCCGCGAGGTGCTGCGCGGCCTGCAGGAGGGCGCCCCTGATGTCGGTGTAGCCGGCCGGCTTCACGCGGTTGCCGTAGTCGGTGAGCTTCTGCCCATAGGCCGCGACGAGGCGCTGGCGTTCGGTCGGCCGGTCCGGCGCCGTGAAGCTGAACAGAAGTGCGTCGTCGGTGAAGCTGCAGGCGCCGATCTCGGCGACGGCAAAGCTGTCGTGTGCCCGCATGAAGCCCATCGTGGCGCGCAACGTCCGCAGCGCTTTGTCGACCTCGCGGAAATAGCTTTTGGACACGTCGAGCAGGCCATAGACGGCGGACGCGGTGGCGCTGTTTTCCTCGCACGCGCCCAACGCCAGGGCGGGTCCCAACGCGAAGAGGCCAGCGTTGAAGAAGCGGCGTCCCAGCGCACTCATGAGGAGCGCACCGCGCGGCCCGAGTGGACGGCGCGCACCAGCCGTTCGACGAACAGCGGCAGGAAGATCACGAGGTCGTAGGCCGCCAGCGCCACCGCGAGCAGGCCCTCGACGATGAAGCGCAACAGCCGTAGGGCGAACGACAGCGTCTCCAGCAGGAAGGCCAGGAGTAACTGCAGCAGGACGCGGCCGTTGCGGATCAGCGCTTCGATGGCGAAGCCCAGGAAGGCGAGGGCAAAGGGAATGATGAGGCCGAATGCTGCCTGCGCGTAGCGCGCCATGGCGCCGGCCGCCTCGCCCGCTTCGGACGGCGCGGTGCCGGCCAATGTTCCCAGCAGCTCGCGCTCGAGCCGGGAGATCTCGTCGCGCGTGAGCGCCAGCGCACCCTCGATCAGCGCAAGCACCACCAGCGCCGTCGTCATGATGATAATGACGGCAAGCCGCTGCCCCTTCTTATGCTCGAGCCGCTCGAACTGCGGAAACATGGTGGTGAGGCCCAACGCTTCGAGCAGCACGATGCCGACCGCAACCTCGAGCACGATGATGGCGAGGGCGGCCAACCGGTAGATCGGCACGCCCATCACGCGATAGGAATCGCCCACCACCTCGGCCATGGGCCGTTCGAGCAGCGCGAAATTGAGCCAGCCCGCGATGCCCACGGCGACGATCAGCACGACGGCAAAGGCGAAGCCGATGCCGGTCGAATGGCCGAGCTTCACGTCCCGCACCGAGGTGGGCGATGCCTGCACTGCCTGCAGTTGGACTCCATACGACTCGATCACCTGACGATGTTCGGTGACATGTGCGTCCAGCCGTTCCAGTGCGGCCTGCGTCTTCGGATTCTCCGTGCCGTAGCGATCGACGAGGCGATGGGCCTCGCGCATCTCTGCGGGAAGGCGCGGCTGCAGCTCGGCCTCCTTCATGCCTGCCGTCAGCCGCTGATAGCGTGCGTTCGCTGAAGTGGCGCCAAGACTCATCCAGCGCTCGACGAGGCGTAGCGTGTGCGCGGCCAGGAGGAATGCCGCACGCAGCAAGCGGTGCGCGGCATCGCGCGCCAGATAGAGCAGGACGATGGCACCGGCCAGCAAGGCGAGATGCTGCCAGTCGGATAGCCATGCCTGCAAAGCGTCCACCATGCTGCGACAGATGATGTGCGATATCGCCAAAACCAAGGCGCTCAAACGCTCGGTCAGGTGTCGCACATCACCGCGTCCAGACGCCGCGGAACCACATTGCTGACAACTTTCCGACCAACTCTGTGTGCGGCCGCCGCGGCGCGTGGATTCGGCTCTCCCACCCACCTTTGCCCGAGGACCTCCCAGGAATGCCGGATCGCCATTGGATGAAAATCGGAATGTGCTTCGGCAGTCTCGTGACCTTGGCGATCGTCAGCCTGATGGCCCTGCCGGAGAAGAAGACTCCATCGCGTCTGGCCCATGAACTCGACCTGCATCCCGAATCGGGAACGCCGGTGACGCTGGTGGCCATGTCGGAGGCGCCGACGCCCGACATCGCCTCGGTCCTTCCCGATCCGGAATCAACAGAGCCCACGCCGCCGGATTTTGGACCGCCCTATATCGAAACCGCGATCCGGCTGCAGAAGGGCGACACGGTGGCCCGTGTCCTCGACCGGCTGGGCGTCGCCGCCGCCGAGGTCGCGGAAATGGTGGAAGTGCTGGCCGGGCATGTGCGCATGGATCGCCTGTCCATCGGGCAGGTCCTGATCGTGAAGCTCCGGCAGCCGGCCGAGGAGGCCGCGGCGTCGCTCCTGATCGGCCTGTCGATCCGTCCCGAGCCGCAACGGGAATTCACGATCGAGCGCGACGACGACGGCGACTACAGCGTCGAGGAGGAGGTTTTTGCGGTCACGCCCCGGGTGCAGCGCGCCTCGGGCGAGGTCGACGGATCGGTGATCGCCAGTGCCGAGGCGGCCGGCGTGCCGCACGCGGCGCTCGCTGAAATGCTGCGGGCTTTTTCTTGGGACGTGAACTTCCAGCATGACATCAAGCCAGGCGACCGTTTCGACATCCTGATCGAGCGGTCGTGGACCAGCGACGGCCAGCCGGTCGATGGCGGTCGCGTCCTGTGGGCCGAGATCACCACGGACGGCGGTGCCGAGAGCGTCGCCATCTACCGGTTCAAGCCGCGCGACGGAGAAGAGTTCTTCTACAACGGCGAGGGCGAGAGCGTGGTCAAGGCGCTGCTGCGCACGCCGCTGAACATGAGCCGGATTTCCTCGCGCTTCGGCATGCGCCAGCATCCCGTCCTGAAATTCACGCGGCTCCATTCCGGCGTCGACTTTGCCGCGCCGCCGGGGACACCGATCCTCGCCGCCGGTGCAGGGCATGTCATCGAGGCCGGGCCGTTCGGCGGCTACGGCAACTGGGTCAAGATCGGGCATGAGGGTGGCCTCGCCACCGGCTACGCGCACATGTCGCGCATCGCGCCCGGCGTGAAGCGCAGCGCTCGGGTGCGCCAGGGCCAGGTGATCGGCTATGTCGGCAGCACCGGCCTCTCGACCGGTCCGCACCTGCATTTCGAACTGCATCGCGGCGGCCGGCCCATCGATCCGCTCGCCATGGCCCGCACGGCGCAGCGTTCGCGCCTGGCCGGCCAGGACCTCGAGCGCTTCAAGGCGCACATGGTCGAAACCGATCGTGTCCGCGACACGGCGGCCGTTACGAGCGGCGAAGAGAGCAACTGAAGAGCGCGCGTGGCCAGGACCAGCGCCCTCTGCCTGCTCCTGCTCCTGCTCCTGCTCGTCGCGTCAGCGGTGGTGGAGGGTGGCCGACCGGTGTTCGCCTCGGACTGCGAGCGCGGCGTCCTCGACGCGGGCGAGGACGGCATGAACGTGCTGGTCTATGAGCTCTGCGACGATCGGCTGACCGTGGGCTTCGAGAGCAGCGACGTGATCGAGGAGATCACCTGTGAGCCGGACGGCGACGTGCGGCTCTGGATGTCGGCCGACCACGAAAGGTGTGCTGCACAGCCAGCCGCGGATGCCCCATGGGTATACGATCTCCTGGAACCGCTGCAGGGCATCGGCCGGACGACGTCGGCACCGGTCACCAAGCGGTTGAAGTGCGGCGAGGGGACGACGAACCGGGCCACCATCGTCATCCCCAACGCCCGCGCAGCACTTCTCGAGACGCGGACAGGAGACACGATCTACGAGCAGGTGACGCGGCGATTCATCCGGCAGTGTGTTCCGCCGGGCGTGTAAAAGAGAACCCGTCGTCTCGACCGGAGCCTCGCGAAGCGAGGCGGAGTGGAGAGACCTCTTTTCAACCACCAGCTGGCTTTTGGCGGAGAGGAGGTTTCTCCACTCCGCGCGTTAGGCGCTTCGGTCGAGACGACGGAGGGGTTGTCGTTTCGACTTAGCCAAGGCTCATCAATTCGAGCCGCCGCGTGATGCCTATGGCGTCCAGGAACGCCTCGTCGTGGCTCACCACCAGCAGCGCGCCGTCATAGGCGCGGAGGCCGGCTTCGACTGCCTCGATGGAGGCGATGTCGAGATGGTTGGTCGGCTCGTCGAGGATCAGGAGTGGTGGCGGCTTCGTCCCGCCCAGCACGCAAGCCAGGCCGGCCCGCAGCACCTGGCCGCCGCTCAGGGTCGACACGATCTGAAGGCCCGCGTCGGCCCGGAACATGAAACGGGCGAGGGCGGCGCGGCAGGCATTTTCGTCGGTACCGGGATTCAGCCGCAGGAAATTGTCGCGGATCGAGAGCGACGGCTCGAGCAGGTTCACCTGCTGGTCGAGCATCGCGAAATCCGTGAACACCCGAACGCTGCCCGAACGCGGCGCGAGCATGCCTGTGACGAGCGCGAGCAGGGTCGTCTTGCCCGAGCCGTTGGCACCGGTGATCGCCACACGCTCCGGGCCGGTGAGGGCGAACGAGAGCCTGTCGATGATCGGGCGTTCCCCGCCATAGCCGGCACTCACCGCGTCGAGACGCAGCACCATCTTGCCGCCCGGCAGGTCGGTCGACGGCAATACGACGGAAAGTGGTTGCAGCACCTCGATGCGCTGGCGTGCGGCCCTGGCCTCCTGGACGGCCTGCGCGCGGCGCCGTTCGGCCAGGCGGGCATTGTCGCCGGACGTGTTCTCGGCGCCGCTTTGCCGGCTGTTCGCGACGATACGCGGCATGCCGCCCTTCGCCTGCTTGCGCTCTCCCGCACCGTCCCGGCTCGCCTTGCGCTCGGCGGTGGCCTGCGCGCTCCGCGCCACCTCGGCGACGCGCCGCTCGGCGTCGGCAAGGTCGTGACGTGCGGCCGCCAGCTCCAACGCCTTGCGCTCGCGGTAGTGACTCCAGTTGCCGCCGTACCGTGTCGCGCCGAGCGAGGTCAGTTCGACGATGGCGTCCATTGTTTCGAGCAGCTCGCGGTCGTGGCTGACCACGATAGCGCCAGACCGCCATGTCGCCAGCAGCGCGATCACAGCGGCGCGACCCTCGCGGTCGAGGTTGTTGGTCGGCTCGTCGAGCAGGATGAAATCGGGATCGGCCAGCACCAGCGAACAGAGCGCGGCGCGTGTGCGCTGTCCGCCCGAGAGTGTCGACACCAACGTCGTGGGCCCGGCGTCGAGTCCGACGCGGCCCAGCGCCGAGGCGATGCGCGCCTCCAGTGTCCAGTCGGCCGACGCCAGCTCGTCGGCGGTGGCGCGCCCCTCTTCGGCGCGACGCAGGATGTCGAGCGCGTCGGTGACGCCCATCAGGTCAGCGAGCGTCTCATCGGCGGCGACCTGCACCGTCTGGCGCAGGACGCCCAGGCGGCCATGCACGGATACCGACCCTGCATGGGGCGCTGACGTACCGGCGATCACCTCGAGCAGCGTGGTCTTGCCGACGCCATTGCGACCGACGAGACCGGTGCGGCCGTCGTCGAAGCTCAGGTCGAGATTTGAGAAAAGCGCGCGGCCGTCAGGCGTGGTCGCGGTGAGGCCGGAAAGCGTGATGGAAGGCATGGACATGGATTTCCCTGATGGCAAGGCGAGCGGGCATTGCGGTCAGGTGGAAATCCATTGCGGTGCACATCCGTTGTTGCGGGCGGGAGGCGTAGATAGGCGTGTGGAGGCGAAGGATCAAGAGCTGGAATGGTCGGACGCAGACGAAGGATCCTTCGCTTCGCTCAGGATGACACCGCCTTCCTTGTGGGCGCACAGCGCTGATTCCAACAGCCGTATCATCCCGAGCGTAGCGAGGGATCCTTGTCTTTGTTCGATCAAATGCCCTGCCAACTCCTACTTGTTCGCCCTCGCCGCCGCGGCGGCTTCGAGGCCGGGCGGCAGCTTGTGCCACTCGCGGTTTGCGCGCGCCTGCTGGTAGCCGTATTCGTACAGCGCCGTCATGTAGGCCTGGTCGAACTCGCCTTTCTTGGGCGCGCTGAAATCGTTGCCGATATAGGCGAGGTTGTACTCGACACCGTCGCGCTGGGTGACGAAGTAGGTGCGCAGGACATCGTTCTTGCCACTCGAGACCAGCATCGTCTCGATGGCGCGGCCGGCGATCGAGAAGGTGCGCCGATCGCTGGCCGAATAATTCGGCGCCAGCGGTCCGTTGCGCACGATGTAGGCCCGGCGCACGCGCTTCGCGCCGTCGGCCTTGAGATCGATGGTCGGCGGATAGAGGAAGAGCTGGGCGATGGCGCCGCCGTCGACATGCATCTCCTGGTATTTCGTGCCGTTGACCTCGACATCGACCATCACCGGCTGGAAGGCGCCGGGAATCGCCGCCGAGGCACGCAGGATCTTGCGGAACAGGTCGAGCGCCTGCGGATGGCCGCTGGCGGCCAGAGCGCCGATGTTCCAGATCACCGGCCGCTGCGCGTCGAGGTCGGTCGTGCCGATCAGCAGCAGGCGGCCCTTCGCGTATTCGCGCGCGATCGCGTCGAACATCTTCTGGTCGGCATAGCTCGCGATCACCTGGGCAAGCCCGCTGGTGTCGGCCATCGCGTCGTCGTAGAGCGCGGCCATCAATCCGCGCATTCGGTAAACCTTGTCCGGCGTCATGGTCGTGTAGACCTCACGCAAGGACGCATCGTAGTCGGGGCCGAGGAAGGCGAAGGGCGCGATCAGCGCACCGGTGCTTACACCCGTGACCATCTTGAACTCGGGTCGCGTGCCGCTTTCCGTCCAGCCCTTCATCAGGCCGGCCCCGAACGCGCCATTGTCGCCGCCGCCCGACATCGCGAGATAGTTGGCGGCAGGCAGGCGCACCGTCGACTTGCCCTCGGCCTTGAGAACAGCCAGTTCGCGTTCGAAGGAGCGCTGGCCTTCCGCGACCATCAGGCTGGCATCGCCGTCGGCATAGAAGCGCACGTTGGCGATGCCGAGCGGCTGCGCCGCGGTGGTCTGGGCGCTCGGCACGGCTGTGCCGCGCTCGGGAAAGGAGCAGGCGCCGGTTGCCAGCACGATGGACAGCGCCGCCGCGGACGCGAAGGCACGCAGGGTCACGGCAGCCCCCTGGCAGAGAGGAATGGTGCAACGATCACTGTTCTCATGGCGGGCTCCCGTCCGACGGGCTGATGGGGCGGGACCGCCCCCGTGGACAGTTGAAGTGATGAGACAAACGTCGAGGCGTCGCAAGCGTCCGATCAGGTGGAGCGGGAGACCGGTGCGCCGCCTCATCCTTTCAGGCGCTGGCCGCCGATGCGGTGGTCCTTCAGCACTTCCGGCCGGAAGACGACGCCATGGCCCGGCCGTTCCGGCGGCGACATGGTGCCGTCCTGCGCCGGAAGCACCGGCTCGATCCAGAGATCGTCGTTCCAGTCCATATATTCGAGGTAGCTGGCGTTGGGGATCGAGGCCAGCACATGGACCATCTGCTCGTGGAAGAGGTGCGGCGCGAGGCGGATGCCGTAGGGCTCGGCCATCGACGCGATCTTGCGCAGCTCGGAGTAACCGCCACGCATCGGGTCGGGCTGCAGGATCGGCGTGCCGGGATGCTCGAAGAACGGCCGCAGGTCGTTGCGCATGAAATGGCTCTCGCCGCCAACCACGCGCGTCTTCAGCGCCGCGGCGATGCGGCGGTAACCGGCGAAGTCTTCGGCCACGACCGGCTCCTCCAGCCAGTAGGGATCGAACTCGTCGATGCGGTGGCCGGCCTGAATGGCGGTGTCGGCGTCCCAGCCCATGTTGACGTCGATCATGATCTCGATGCCGTCGCCCATCGCCTCGCGCATCGCCTTCACGTTCTGGACGTCCTCGCGCCACGGCCGGATGTGCGCCACCTGCATCTTGATGGCCTTGAGCCCCTGGGCGGTGAACTCCTGGGCGCGCCTGATCATGCCGTCGCGGCCGAGCCCGCGGAAACAACCGGAGCCGTAGGCGGCGATCTTCGTGCGCGCGGCGCCCCACAGGCGGAACAGCGGCAGGCCGGCGCGCTTGCCCACGATGTCCCACAGCGCCATGTCGACGGCGCTCTGGGCGAACAGGGTGACGCCCATGCGGCCCAGCCAAAAATTGTTCTTGTAGAGGGTCTGCCAGATGCCTTCGATCTCGGTCGCGTCGCGGCCGATCACATAGGGTGCAATCAGCTCCTTCATGCAGGCGTCGAGCGTGTGCAGCCCGCCGTGCAACGGCATCAGGTAGCTCGTGCCGACCAGCCCGCCCTGCGTCTCGATCTCCAGCACGAAGATCTCGCGCGGCCCCGGCGCCAAGATGCCGGCGGCCGGCGGCGAGGACCGCCACGGCACCTGCAGGAGCGTCGTGCGAAGCTCGACGATGGTGGTCGGAGTGGTCATAAGGCGTATCTCCCGAGGTTTCCCGACACTATGATGCGCGCGCCATGAGCCAGTCCAACCGAGTCTATCTCTTCGACACCACCCTGCGAGACGGGGCCCAGACGCAAGGCGTCGATTTCACCGTGGCCGACAAGGCCGCGATTGCGCGCGAGCTCGACCGGTTGGGCATTGATTACATCGAGGGCGGCTGGCCGGGTGCCAATCCGACGGACGACCGGTTCTTCGCCGATCCGCCGGACTTCCAGAACGCCAAGTTCGTGGCTTTCGGCATGACGCGCCGCGCCGGCCGCAGCGCCGCCAACGATCCGGGCCTGGCCTCGATCCTGCAGACCAAGGCGCGCAACGTGTGCATGGTCGGCAAGACCTGGGACTTCCATGTCGACGTGGCGCTGGAAGTCGACCGTGCCGAGTATCTCGAGATGATCTCGGACTCGCTCGCCTATGCGAAGACCCGCATGGACGAGACGATGTTCGACGCCGAGCATTTCTTCGACGGCTACAAGGCCAATCCCGACTATGCGATGGCCTGCCTCGCCGCTGCCGAGAAGGCGGGCGCGCGCTGGCTGGTGCTCTGCGACACCAACGGCGGGACGCTGCCCCACGAGGTCGAGCGCATCGTGGGCGAGGTGGTGAAGAGGATCCCGGGCGAGCGGCTGGGCATCCACACCCACAACGACACCGAGAATGCCGTGGCCAACTCGCTGGCCGCCGTGCGCGCCGGCGTGCGCCAGGTCCAGGGCACGATCAACGGGCTCGGCGAGCGCTGCGGCAATGCCAACATGATCGCGCTGATCCCGAACCTCGTGCTGAAGATGGGCTTCGACACCGGCCTCAAGGACGGCGCGATGCAGCGGCTCACGCACCTGTCGCGCCTGCTCGACGACCGGCTGAACATGCCGACCAACCGCAGTGCCGCTTACGTCGGCACGCGCGCCTTCGCCCACAAGGGCGGCCTGCACGTCTCGGCGGTCGAGAAGGATCCCAAGACCTACGAGCATGTCGATCCCGAGATCGTCGGCAACCAGCGCATCATCGTGGTCAGCGACCAGGCCGGCCGCTCCAACATCATGGCGCGCTTCCGCCAGATCGGCCTCGAGGTCGATCCGAAGGATCCCGGCGTCGCGCGCCTGCTGGAGATCGTGAAGGACCGCGAGTCCGAGGGCTATGCCTATGACGGCGCCGACGCCAGCTTCGAGCTGCTGGCGCGACACCAGCTTCATACGGTGCCGGACTATTTCTCGCTGCACAGCTTCCGCGTCCTGGTCGAGCGTCGCGTCAATGCGAAGGGCCAGACCGTGGCGATGTCGGAGGCGACGGTGAAGCTCGACGTCGCCGGCCGCCGCGCGATGGAGGTGGGTGAGGGCAACGGCCCCGTGAACGCGCTCGATGCTGCGCTGCGAAAGGCGCTGGTGCCGGTCTATCCGGAACTGGAGGACATGCGGCTGGTCGACTTCAAGGTCCGCATCCTCGATTCGGCAGGCGGTACGGCCGCCACGACGCGTGTCATGATCGAGAGTGCGGATGCGAAGGGACGGCGCTGGAGCACGATCGGCGTGTCGCCCAATATCGTCGACGCCTCCTACAACGCGCTCTTCGACGCCATCACCTACAAGCTCTTCCGTGATGGAGCCCGCCCGGCGGAGCCGGCGTAGCAGCCATGACGCTACTGCCGGTTGACCTAGCGTAGGTCGGGGCAGACCATATATCGCGTGCGAGACGGAGAGCATCTGGACACCCAGACACCGCCCATCGCGGCGGCTGCGATGCGCCGTCCGCGGCTGGGCGGTCGCGTGCTTGCGCGCGCTTTCATGTGGATGCTGCCGGCCATCGTGCTGGCCGCCACGCTGTTCATCTGGCTCTCCTCCGGCGGCACGGTCACGACCGACAACGCCTATGTGAAGGGCGACCGCGCCCAGATCGCGACGCAGCTTTCCGGCGTCATCGTCGAGGTGCCGGTGCAGGAGAACGAGAAGGTCTCGCGCGGCCAGCTCCTGTTCCGGCTTGACGACCAGTCCTACCGTCACGCGCTCAGCCGCATCGAAGCCGAGACCGAGACGGTGCGTGCCGAGATCCGCGGCCTGCGCGCCCAATGGCGGACCAAGCGGGAAGAGATCAAGGCGGCGCTCAGCCAGCAGACCTTCGCACAGGCCGAGTTCGACCGGCAGTCGGAGCTTGCCGAGAAGAAGGTCGCCTCGACCGCCAAGCTCGAGGAGGCTCGCATGGGCCTCGAGGTCGCGCGCCAGCGCATTTCCGCGGCGCAGGAGGACCTGCAGCGCATCGAGGCCGCACTTGCCGGAGATCCCAAGATCCGTGCGGACGACCATCCGAGGGTGCGCCAGATGATGGCGATGCGCGAGGAGGCACTGCTGCAGCTGCGTCGCACCACGATTGAATCGCCCCTCGACGGCATCGTTTCCAAGCGCCCGGTGCCGGGCAGCTTTGCCACCGCGGGCGTCCCGGTGATGGTGGTGGTGGCCGACAGCGATCTCTGGATCGAGGCCAACTTCAAGGAGACCGAGCTGACGCGCGTGCGGGCGGGCCAGAAGGTGCTGATCCATGTCGACACCTATCCAGAGTCCCAATGCTGGGGCACGGTTTCGAGTATCGCGCAGTCGACGGGCGCGGAGTTTGCCGTGCTGCCGCCGCAGAATGCCAGCGGCAACTGGGTGAAGGTCGTGCAGCGCATCCCGGTGCGCCTGTCGGTCGCCTGCCGCGAAGGCGACCCGCCGCTGCGCGTCGGCATGAGCACGACCGTCGAGGTCGAGACCGGCCATAAGCGGTCACTCGACAGCCTGTGGGCCGGTTGGGCCAAGTCGCTCGGGCTCTCGGGGGCATCGGCGAGCGCCTCCGCTACACCCAAGCCCTAGCGCGATGGCGCCGGCGGTCGACCCGGCGGTTCTGCGCCGCCGCAAGCTGATCACCCTTTCGGTGATGGCCGCCACCATCATGCATGCGCTCGACGGCACCATCGCCAACGTGGCGCTGCCGTCGATCCAGGGCTCGCTGTCGGCGACGCAGGAGCAGGTCTCGTGGGTCGTCACCTCCTATATCGTGGCCTCGGCCATCCTGACGCCGCTCGCCGGCTTCTGCGCCATGCGTTTCGGCCTGCGCCGGACGCTGGCGACCTGCGTGGTCTGCTTCACCATCGTGTCGATGATGTGCGGCGCGGCGCAGTCGCTCGAACAACTGGTGTTGTTCCGCGCCCTGCAGGGCGGCTTCGGTGCCGCCCTCGTGCCCGTCTCGCAGGCCATCATGATGGACACCTATCCGCGCGAGGAGCAGGGCAAGGCGATGGCCATGTGGGGCGTCGGCACCATGGTCGGGCCCATCGCCGGACCGTCGCTGGGTGGCTGGCTCACGGACGAACTCAGCTGGCGCTGGGTGTTCTACGTCAACCTGCCGGTCGGCATCCTCTGCGCCATCGGTATCCTGGCGCTGGTACGCGACAACGTGCAGGGGACGCCTCGGCGCTTCGACCTGCTGGGCTTCACCCTGCTGGCTGTCGCCATCGGCTCTTTCCAGCTCATGCTCGATCGCGGCCACATGCTCGACTGGTTCGACTCGGTCGAGATCATCGGCGAGACGCTGGTGGCGGGCGTGGCCTTCGCCATGTTCCTGATCCACATGATGACCGACCGCCAGCCGTTCCTGTCGCGCGAGCTGTTCCGCGACCGTAACCTGAAGGTCGGACTCTGTTTCACCGCGCTGGCCGGCCTCGTGCTGATCGTGACGGCCACCCTGATGCCGCCGTTCCTGCAACAGCTCATGGGCTATCCGGTGTTCACCACCGGCATCGTGCTGGCGCCGCGCGGTGCGGGCATGATGGTGTCGATGATGCTGGTCGCGCGCCTGATCGGCCGCGTGGATGCTCGGCTGCTGATCGGCCTGGGCTTCGCGCTGGCCGCCCTCTCGCTCTACGACATGACGCTGTTCAACCTCAACGTCAGCGAGGCGCACATCGTCTGGAACGGTGTGTTGCTGGGGTTCGGGTTGGGCCTGGTCTTCCCGCCGCTCACCGTGCTCACCTTTGCCACCCTGCCGGCGCGCCTTCGCACCGAGGGTGCGGCCGTCAACGCGCTGCTGCGCAACCTGGGCGCCAGCATCGGCATCGCCGTGCTGGTCTCGATGCTGGCCAGCAACACACAGCAGAACCGCGCCGACATGGTCGAGCGGTTCACGCCCTATCATCCCGGCTGGCCGATGAATCCCGCCGGTGTCAGCCTCGACCCGACGCAGCTTGCGATCTGGGACGGTGAGATCACGCGTCAGGCCGCGCTGATCGGCTACCTGAACGACTTCCGCATCATGATGATCTGCTCGCTGGTGCTGATCCCGTTGCTCTTCTTCATGAAGCGGCCGCCCCTTATCGCCGGCCGCTAACCACGTTATTAGGGCGGCATGGGACGCGCATCAAAGGGCCGCGACGTCGCCGCCGTGACGCCGGTGGTCATCCTCGTGCGCCCGCAGCTTGGAGAGAATATCGGCATGGCCGCGCGCGCCATGCTGAATTGCGGCCTGTCGACCCTGCGTCTGGTCGCGCCGCGCGATGGCTGGCCCAATGAGAAGGCGCAGCGCGCCGCCTCGGGCGCCGACATCGTGCTGGAGAAGGCCGAGGTATTCGAGACCGTCGCCGAGGCAGTGGCCGACCTCGAACGGGTGGTCGCGACCACGGCGCGCAATCGCGAGCTGGTGCAGCGCATCCTGACGCCGCGTCAGGCCGCGTCCGAGATGCGCGGCTGGATCGGGCAGGGCGAGGGCGTCGGCATCCTTTTCGGGCCTGAGCGCACCGGCCTCGAGAACGACGACATGGTCCATGCCGACACGGCGCTCTCGATCCCGCTCAATCCGCAATTCTCCTCCCTGAACATGGCGCAGGCGGTGCTGCTGGTGGCGTATGAATGGACCACCGCCGGCGACACGACGCCGCCTGAACGGCTGGCCGACCATGCGACGCGGCCTGCGACCAAGGAGGAGCTGCAGAGCCTGTTCGACCATCTGGAGCGCGCGCTCGACCAGTCGGGCTTCCTGCGGAACAAGGACATGCGGCCTTCGATGGTGCTCAATCTCCGGGCGCTGCTGCAGCGCGCCGAGATGACCGAGCAGGAGGCGCGCACCTTCCACGGCGTCATCAAGTTCCTGTCCAAGAGAAACCACGAGGAATAGCCATGTCCACCACCGCCAAGATCTCCTGGGTCGACGGCGCGCTGCTGGTCGCCGAAGGCGGCAGCGGCCATACGATCACCATGGACGGCGCCCCCGACATCGGTGGCCGCAATCTCGCCTCCCGGCCGATGGAAGTCCTGCTGATGGGGATGGGCGGCTGCACCGCCATCGACGTCGTCTCGATGCTGAAGAAGCAGCGCCAGGACATCGAGGGGGTCGAGGTCTCCCTGGTCGCCGAGCGGGCCGAGGACCATCCCAAGGTCTATACCTCGGTGAAGCTGGTCTACACGGTGCGTGGCCGGAAACTGAACAAGGCCTTGGTCGAGCGGGCGGTCAGCCTGTCGGACGAAAAGTACTGCTCGGCCACCGCCATGGTGAAGAAAACCGCCGACGTGACCCACGAAATTGTGCTGGTCGAGATCTAAGTCGTTGATCCGTAAGGATTAACGCCTGCTTGACTGGCCGGAAACGGCCAGTATGTTCCGCGCTTCTTCCGGAGAACGTGGTGGAGGGCCATTCGGGCTCGCCTCCCGCCCCAGCAAATCGCTGGACGAAGGCCTATCCGGACAACAGAGCGGATCCGCAAAGCGGGCCGCACAACCGACGGAGTGCTGCGTGAGCAAGCGCGAGAATTCGAAGTACAAGATCGACCGCCGCCTCAGGGTGAACCTGTGGGGCCGTCCCAAGAGCCCGCTCAACAAGCGTGAATACGGCCCCGGCCAGCACGGCCAGGGTCGCACCAAGCCGACCGACTACCGCCTGCAGCTCATGGCGAAGCAGCGCCTGAAGGGCTACTACGGCTCGGTCAGCGAGCGTCAGCTCCGCCGCTATTACGCCGAAGCCGTTCGCCGCAAGGGCGACACCGGCGAGAACCTGGTCGAGCTGCTCGAGCGCCGGCTGGACGCGGTCATCTACCGCATGAAGTTCGCCATCACCGTGTTCGCCTCGCGCCAGCTGGTCAGCCATGGCCACGTGAAGGTCAACGGCCGCCGCGTGAACATCGCTTCCTACCAGGTCAAGGACAACGACGTCATCGAGCTGACCTCCAAGGCCAGCCAGATGGAGCGGGTCCTCGAGGCGACGCAGACCGCCGAGCGCGACGTGCCGGAATACGTCAACGTCGACCACAAGGACATGAAGGGCACCTACGTTCGTGGCCCGAAGCTCGCGGACGTGCCGTACCCCGTCCAGATGGAGCCCTCGCTGGTCGTCGAGTATTACAGCCGCTAACCGGCCAGCTCCTGAAATTGACGAAAAACCCGCCCGATTGTGGCGGGTTTTTTGCATCAAAATTCCACGTGAGCGGGGTTCTTTCCGGCTATCGCCTCGCGGTAGGAGGGTTATAATCCTACCGGGGCTTGGGGATTCGGGAGTCTAGGCAATGGGATTCGTCCGTGCGGCGGTCTTCGCTTCGATCGTTGCGATCGGCGGGGCGGCCTACGTTTACCGCGCCGACGTGATGCGTGAGATCGGCCCCCATATCGGCATGGGCACGACCGCCAAGGCCGCCGAGACCCCGGCCAGCCCCGCTGCCGGCGCCCAGCCGCAGGGGCGCCGCGGACGTGCCAATCCCGGTGGTGCAGTGCCGGTTGTTGTCATGCCGGTCACGCGTCAGGCCATGCCCGTGGTGGTGGATGCCGTCGGCACGGTTCAGTCCATCGCCTCCGTCCAGATCAAGCCCCGGATGGACAGCCAGATCATGAAGGTGAATGTCGAAGAGGGCGCCCTCGTGAAGGAAGGCGATATCCTCTTCGAGCTCGATTCACGGACCCTGAAGGCGCAGCTCGGCCAGATCGAAGCCCAGATCCGCAAGGACGAGGCTCAGGTTACGCAGGCCCGGCGCGACCTGCAGCGCACCGAGGAACTGCTGTCGAAGAACGCCGGCACGGTGGTGCAGCGCGACAACGCCCATACCGCCGTGAAGGCCGCCGAAGCCCAGCTCGAGGCCGACCAGGCCGCCAAGGCCAGTGTGCAAACCTCGCTCTCCTTCACCGAGATTCGCGCGCCGGTTTCCGGGCGCATCGGGTCGATCACCAACAAGGCCGGCGCTGTCGTGCGTACCGGCGACAACACGGCGACGAGCACGCTGGCCACGATCAACCAGATCGACCCGATCTACGTCAGTTTCGCGATCCCGCAGTTCATTTTGCCGGACCTGCGTGCGGCAATGGCCAAGGGCCCGGTCAAGGTCACGGCCGTCGTCGACGATTCGAAGAAGCAGTCCGGCGAGATGGCGTTCATCGAGAACAATGTCGATCCCAACACCGGCACGGTGACCGCCAAGGCGCGAATCGGCAATGCCAACGAGCTTCTGTGGCCCGGCCAGTTCGTCAAGGTCGAGATCGTGCTCGGCATTGAGTCCGATGCCATCTCCGTCCCGGCGAGCGCCGTCCAGCTCGGTTCGCAGGGACCGTTCGTGTTCGTCATCAAGGATGGCGTGGCCGCACTCAGGCCGATTGTCGTCAAGCGTACCCAGGACGGCCAGGCCGTGATCGGCAAGGGCGTGACGAGCGGCGAGCAGGTGGTGGTCGATGGACAGCTGCGGCTCGTCGAAGGGGCATCGGTGACGGTCCGGCCGCCGACGGCGGAGCCGTCGAGAACCCCGGCGGCACCGCGCGGCTAGTTGATCCTACCCGGAGGCGGGACGTGAACATTTCGGAACTGTGTATCCGCCGTCCGGTGATGACCATCCTGCTGATGGCATCATTCGTTCTTGCTGGCCTGTTCGCCTACAAGCAACTCCCGGTCGCCGCCGTCCCGCGCGTCGAATTCCCGACCATCCAGGTGACCGCCCAGCTTCCCGGCGCCAGCCCCGAGACCATGGCTGCGTCGGTCGCGTCCATCCTGGAGCGCCAGTTCGCGACCATCGCCGGCGTGACCACGATGACGTCGACGTCGTCGCTTGGAAACACCGCGATCGTCCTGCAGTTCGATCTCAATCGGAGCATCGACGGCGCCGCTCTCGACGTGCAGTCGGCAATCTCATCGGCCATGCGACGGCTGCCGCCTGAGATGACCACCCCACCCAGTTTCCGCAAGGTCAATCCGGCGGACTGGGCGGTGATGTTCCTCGCGCTCAAGTCGTCGCAGTCGCGGCTCTCGGACGTCGATGCCTTCGTCAATCGCGCGATCCTGCCGCGTATCTCGACCCTGCCGGGCGTGGCCCAGGTCCTGATCTTCGGTTCGCAGAAGTTCGCCGTGCGCGTCCGCGCCGACCTCGATCAGCTCGCGGTGCGCGGCCTGACCATGCAGGAGCTCCAGACCGCGGTCGTCAACGCCAACTCCAGCAAGCCCGTCGGCTCCATCGCCGACCAGAAGCAGAACGCGATTCTCGAAGCCACGGGGCCGATCAGCAAGGCCGCGGACTACATGCCGGTAATCGTCACCTGGCAGAACGGCGCACCGGTCCGTATCTCCGATGTCGCGACGGCCATCGACGGTGTCGAGAACGACAAGGTCGCGAGCTGGCTCGACGGAACGCGCGCCATCGTCATGGGCGTCTATCGCCAGCCCGATGCCAATACGGTCGAGGTGGTCGACCGGGTCAAGGCGCTCATCCCGCAGATCCAGGCCGAGCTGCCGCCGGGCGTCGAGGTTCATCTGCTCGCCGACCGGTCGAAGCCGATCCGCGAGGCCATCGACGACGTGGAGTTCACGCTGGCCCTGGCGGCGCTCCTGGTCATCATCGCGATCTACTTCTTCCTGCGCAGCTTCCGCGCGACGATGATCCCGGCGATCGCGCTGCCGATCTCGGTCATCGGCACCTTCGCCGGCATGTATCTCTGCGGGCATTCGATCGACAACATCTCACTGTTGGCGCTGACGCTTGCGGTCGGCTTCGTTGTCGACGACGCCATCGTCATGCTCGAGAACATCGTCCGTCACATCGAGGCGGGCGAGAAGCCGATGGAGGCCGCACTGAAGGGCTCCAAGGAGGTCGGCTTCACGATCGTCTCGATGACGCTGTCGCTGGTCGCGGTGTTCATCCCCGTGCTGTTCATGGGCGGGGTCGTCGGCCGGATGTTCAACGAGTTCGGCCTGGTCATCGCCTTCGCCATCCTGATCTCGGGCGTCGTTTCGCTGACCCTCACGCCGATGCTCTGCTCACGCTGGCTGAAGCCGATCGACCACCACGAGAAGCACAACGCACTGCTCCGCATGTTCGAGTGGGGCTTCACCAAGGTGACCAACGGCTATGGCTGGGCACTGAGGCGGACGGTGCGCCTGCCGCGGCTCGTGCTGGCGATTACCATCGGCACCTTCGTGGTGACGGCGATGCTCTTCCAGGCGATCCCGAAGGGCTTTTTTCCATCGGAGGATATCGGACAGATCCAGGGTTCCACGGTGGGACCCGACGATGCCTCGTTCGACGCCATGGTGGCGCGCCAGTCGGCGCTGGCCGAAGTCATCCGACGCGATCCCGACGTGGTGTCGGTGATGTCCACGGTCGGTGGCGGCAACGCCGCGGCCACGGTGAACTCCGGTCGCATCTTCATCATGCTGCGCGACAAGCCGGATCGTAAGGCCAGCGCACAAGAGGTCATTGCCCGCCTGCGTCGGGCGACGGCCGCCGTGCCGGGCATCAACGTGTTCTTCCAAGCGGCCCAGTCGATCAATATCAGTACGACGCAGAGCCGTGCCCAGTATCAGTTCGGCATGCGGTCGAGCGATCTCAACCTGCTGCGCGAATACGCTCCCCAGATGGAAGCGAGGATGCGTCGCATCCCTTCGATCCTCGACGTGAACTCCGATCTGCAGGTGCGGGCCCGCTCGGCATCGATCGACGTCGACCGGGATGTCGCCTCGCGCCTCGGTGTGTCGGTCGATCAGATCCGGCAGCTCCTCTACTCGGCCTTCGGTACGCGCCAGGTGTCGACCATCTACGCATCGGACGACACCTACCAGGTGATCCTCGAGGCCGATCCGAAATACGGCGACGCCGGCGACATCCTTCGGCGACTGCAGGTGAGAACGCCAAGCGGCGCCCTCGTGCCGCTCGACACGCTGGCCAAGCGCACAGACAAGCCGACATCGCTCACCGTCAACCACATCGCCCAGCTTCCCTCGGTCATGATCTCGTTCAACCTCGCACCGGGCGTGGCGCTGGGTGACGCGGTGCGCGACATCCAGGCAGCAGCGGTGGAAGTCGGCCTGCCGGCGACCATCACGACCAGCTTCGAGGGCAGCGCCCAGGTCTTCCAACAGGCGGTCGCCAACCAGGGCCTGCTGCTCTTCGCGGCCATCCTGGTGATCTACATCATCCTGGGAATCCTCTACGAGAACTTCATCCATCCGCTGACGATCCTGTCGGGTCTGCCGTCGGCCGGCATCGGCGCGCTGGCGACGCTGATGCTGTTCGGCATGGATCTCTCGGTCATCGCCATGATCGGCGTCGTGATGCTGATCGGCATCGTGAAGAAGAACGCCATCATGATGGTCGACTTCGCGATCGAACGGCGCGGGCAGGGGGCCGATGCCGAGACGGCGATCGTCGAGGCGGCGCTGCTCCGGTTCCGGCCAATCATGATGACCACCGTCTGCGCCCTGCTCGGCGCCTTGCCGATTGCCGTGGGCCACGGCGCCGGCGCCGAACTGCGCCAGCCGCTCGGTATCACGGTCGTCGGCGGTCTGATGGTGTCGCAGGTCCTCACCCTGTTCATCACGCCGGTCGTCTACATGTGGTTCGACAAGCTGACCGGCATGAAGTTCAGCCCGGGCTGGGCCAAGCGCTGGCGGACCAAGGGCCAGACTCCGCCGGCACCGGCCGAATAGGTTTCCCTCTGCGAGTAGCGTTCCATGACTGACGAGATCGGTGCCTTCGTTCCTGGTCCACGCGTGCGTATCGAGGGCCGGGCCGGGGGGCCGCTGTCGGGCCTCACCTTCGCGGCGAAGGATCTTTTCGCGGTGGCGGGCGTGCCGACCGGCGGCGGCAATCACGATTGGCCGACGGGGCGACCGATTCCCGACAAGCATGCCTGGGCGGTCCAGACACTGCTCGACGCCGGCGCGACCCTGATCGGTAAGACCATCACCGACGAGGTCTCGCTCGGCATCCTGGGCGAGAACGCCTTCGACGGCACGCCGAAGAACGTCCGCGCCCCGGATCGCGTGCCGGGCGGCTCGTCCTCGGGCTCGGCCGCCGCCGTTGCGGCGGGCATCTGCGACACCGCGCTCGGCACCGATACCGGCGGCTCGGTGCGTGTTCCGTCGAGCTTCTGCGGCCTCTATGGCATCCGGCCAACGCACGGGCGTGTCGACGTGACGGGCATGCTGCCCCAGGCGCCGACCTCCGACACGACCGGCTGGTTCGCCCGCGATGCCGAGACCTTCGCCAAGGTCTGCGCGGTGATGCTGGACGAAGAGATCCCCGCTGCACTTCCGACCAAGCTCGTGGTCGCGGTCGATGCCTTCGGCTTTGCCGATGCTGATACGTCGGAGGCGCTGCAGCCGATGGTGAAGAAGCTCGCCAGGCTGATCGGATCGAGCCGCGAGGAGATCATGGCGCCACAGGGTCTCTCGGTGTGGGCGCGTGCGCAGCGCAGCCTGCAGCCGGCCGAGGCCTATGCGACTTTCAAGAGCTGGCTCGACGAGCGTAACCCGCGCTTCGCCTTCTCGATCGCCAAGGCGTTGGTCACGGGTTCGATGATCCCCGAGAGCGACAAGGTGTGGGCGAACCTGATGCGCCAGGAAGTGCGCGGCCGCATGAAGTATCTGCTGCCGGAAGGCACGATCCTCTGCCTGCCGACCACGCCGTTCCCGGCGCCGAAGGTCGGCCTGCCGCTGTCGGTCCTCGACCCGCTGCGCGACCGCATCACCTGCCTCTGCGCGCAGGGCGGGCTGGCGGGTTTTCCGCAGGTCAACCTGCCCGGCGCCACGACGGTTGACGGTTTGCCGGTCGGCCTGTCCATCATTGGTCCGCGCGGCAGCGATGCGACCCTGGTGGCCGTGGCGCGCGCGATGGAAAAGGCGGCGGCCTGAACGTTCTCCGCCGGTCCGTGGCAATCGAAACGGAGGCGGCGTGAAGAGTGAAAAGCAGAAGATGCTGGCCGGCGAACTCTACAAGGCCGGCGACCCTGAACTGGCCGCCGACCGGCGTCGTGCCATGCTCTGGATGGATCGCTACAACGAAACGCAGGCGCGCACGGGCCACGAACGTGCGGCCCTGCTGCGCGAGATCATGCCGGAGGTGGGCAGGTTCGCCTCGATCCGGCCGCCCTTCCATTGCGACTATGGCTACAACATCAGCCTTGGCAGCGGCGTATTCCTTAACTTCAACTGCGTGATCCTCGACGTGGTACAGGTCACGATCGGCGACGAAGCGCAGATCGGGCCGGGCGTGCAGATTCTGACGGCCGATCATCCGCGCGATCCCGAACAGCGCCGCGCCGGGTACGAATTCGGCCGTCCCATCAAGATCGGCAGCCATGTCTGGATCGGCGGCGGCGCGATCATCCTGCCGGGCGTGACCATCGGCGACGATGCCATCGTCGGAGCCGGCGCCGTCGTCACCCGTGATGTCGCCGCGGGCGCTACTGTCGTGGGCAACCCAGCAAAGGAGAGGCGTTAAGTGACCGATCTCACTCCCAACATTCCCGAAGTCGTCGAAGAGGTGCGTGTGCTGTTCGAGCGCTACGAGCAGGCGCTGATCGACAAGAACGTCGAGGTGCTCGACGCCACCTTCTGGAACAGCCCGCACACGATCCGCCTCGCCAACAACGAGCACGGCTACGGCTTCGATCGCATCCACGCCTTTCGCGTCGCCCGCCCGCCGGGCCCCGGCACGAAGGAGAAGCGGCTGCGGCTCGACATCGTCACCCTGGGCCGCGATATCGCGACGGTTTCACTGGTCTACAAGGTGCGCGGTAAGGAGATGACCGGGCGGCAGACGCAGACCTGGGTGCGCATCCCCGACGTCGGCTGGAAGGTCGTCCATGCTCACGTCTCGATGATCGCCGAAGAGCCGATCCACTAACAAAGTCGACGAGGGAGGAAACGATGGCCCAATCCGCCGAAAGCCTTGGCAACGTGATGAACCCCGACAATGCCTGGGTCGCCAAGGTGAGCGAGCCTGCGCTCGAGCCCGGTCTGCCTATCGTCGATCCGCACCATCATCTCTGGCAGCGGCACGGCAACGACTACCTGTTCCACGACCTGCTGGCCGATACGCAGACCGGTCACAACATCGTCGGCACCGTGTTCGTCGACTGCCATTCGATGTACCGCAAGGACGGGCCGGCCGAGCTGCGCTGCGTTGGCGAGACCGAGTTCGCCAACGGCGTGGCGGCGATGAGCGCGTCGGGCCTCTATGGAGAGCTGCGCGCCTGCGCCGGTATCGTCAGCCACGTCGACCTGCGTCTCGGTGAGAAGGCGGGCGACGTGTTCGACGCCCAGATCGCCGCCGGCAACGGCCGTTTCAAGGGCATCCGCCACCAGACCGGCTGGGATGCCGATCCGGGCATCCGCAATTCTCGCAACAATCCGCCGCCCGAGCAGACCCGCGACGCGACCTGGCGCGAGGGTTTCAGGGAGCTAGCGAAGCGCGATCTCACGTTCGACGCCTGGCTCTACCATCCGCAGATCCTCGAGATCGCCGAACTGGCCGACGCCTTTCCGGGCACGCACATCATCCTCGACCATGTCGGCGGGCCGCTCGGCTATGCCGGTTATGCGGGACGCCACGACGAGGTGCGTGCCGTCTGGAAGAAGTCGATGGCCGAACTCGCCAAGCGGCAGAACATCGTGGTGAAGGTCGGCGGCCTCGGCATGGCCATGGGCTTCTTCGATTTCTACCAGCGCCGGACGCCGCCGGGCTCGCAGGAACTCGCCGACGCGTTCAGGCCTTGGGTCGAGACCTGCGTCGAACTGTTCGGCGTCGACCGCTGCATGTACGAGAGCAATTTCCCGGTCGACAAGATCACGTCGGGCTACGGCGTTCTGTGGAATGCGTTCAAGCGCATTTCCGCCGGCGCCTCGACGTCGGAGAAGAAGGCGCTGTTCTCAGGCACCGCGACACGGGTCTACAAGCTCGAGCTTGCAGCCTGAGTTAAGGATCCCTCGCTACGCTCGGGATGACACTATTGGCGTAGTGCACCGATAAGAGACAGGTGTCATCCCGAGCGTAGCGAGGGATCCTTGCTCTTGATCGGCTCGACGCCTTGCAAGAACCGTGTCAGGGCACGCGTGTCCGGCAAAGTTTCTTTTTCGTCGAACAAGGCCTCACGCGCTGACACAGCGTATGAACTCGCCCTAAGATTTTAGCCCTCGCGTTGTCCAAGGGGCCATTCATGCGTCGTTTACTTCTGGCAGCCGTTGCTGCCCTAGCCACCGTATCCGCTGCGCCGATCGTCTCGGCGCAGACCCTGAAAGTGGTGATGCACTCTGACGTGAAGGTGCTCGATCCGATCTGGAGCGGCGCCTACATCACGCGCAATCACGGCTACATGCTCTACGACGTGCTGTTCTCCATGGACGAGAAGTTCCAGGTGAAGCCGCAGATGGTCGATACCTGGACGACGAGTGACGACGGTCTCACCTGGACCTTCAAGCTGCGCGACGGGCTGGAATGGCACGACGGCCAGCCGGTGACGGCGGAGGACTGCATCGCCTCGCTGAAGCGCTGGTCGGCACGCGACGCAATGGGCCAGAAGCTCGCGCAGGCCCTGAAGGAATACAAGGTCGTCGATCCCAAGACCTTCCAGATCGTGCTGAAGGACAAGTTCGGTGCGGTGATCGAGTCGCTGGGCAAGCCCTCGGTGGTCGTGCCCTTCATGATGCCCAAGCGCATCGCCGAGACGGATCCGTTCAAGCAGATCGAGGAGTACATCGGCTCCGGCCCCTTCGTGTTCAAGAAGGACGAATGGAAGCCCGGCGAGAAGCTCGTCTACACCAAGTTCGCCAAGTACAAGCCGCGCTCCGAGCCGATGTCAGGCCTCTCCGGCGGCAAGGTCGTGAATGTCGACAGGGTCGAGTGGGTGTGGATCCCTGACGCCGAGACGCAGGTCAATGCACTGCTGACCGGCGAAATCGACTATCTCGAAGGCGTCTCCGCCGATCACCTGCCGCTGGTCGAGAAGGATAAGAACATCCGCGTCATCAAGGGCCGTGTCTCCAACCAGTACGCCTTCCGGCCCAACTGGCTGCTGCCGCCCTTCAACAACGAGAAGGTCCGGCAGGCCGCCGCGCTGGCCCTCAACCAGGAAGACTTCCTGCAGGCCAATATCGGCGACAAGCGCTTCTACCAGACCTGCAAGGCCATGTTCACCTGCGGCTCGCCGCTGGCCACCGATGCTGGCATGGCGGGGCTGGTCGAGGGCAATGCCGCGAAGGCGAAGGCGCTGCTGGCCGAGGCCGGTTACGACGGCACGCCTGTCACACTGCTGGCACCCAGCGATCTCGGTGTCATCAAGCAACTCGGTCCCGTCGCCAAGTCGTTGCTGGAGAAGGCCGGCTTCAAGGTCGACATGGTGTCGCTGGATTGGCAGAGCGTGATCGTGCGCCTGGCGAAGAAGGTCCCGGTGTCGGAGGGTGGCTGGAACGCCTTCTCCACGAGCTGGTCGCAGGTCGACATCCTCGACCCGCTGATGACGCCCTTCCTGATCGCGAGCTGCGACAAGGCCCGCTCCGGCTGGCCCTGCGACGAGGAGCTGGAGAAGCTGCGCGACAAGTACGTGCAGGCGACGACCGAAGCCGAGAAGAAGGCTGCCGCCACCGCGGTCCAGGAGCGCGCCATCAAGGTCGTGACCCATGTGCCGCTCGGCGAGTGGTTCGGCGTCAGCGCCGTGCGCTCCAACATCGGCACGCTCAACCCGCCGCCGCCGCTTCCGGTCTTCTGGGGTGTCACGAAGAAGTAGTTTTGAGACCGTCTTGGCGCCGTTAGCTTAGACTCGAGATGAACTAGTGGGCGAGCCGATCGCAGGCTCGCCCATTACTTTAGGAGTGGGCTACCGCCTTAAAGTAGTACTTCAAGTTGAGGCTCACTCCGCCGCGTGGAGCTGTGCTGGCTTCGGTTCGACCGCACGCCCCGCACGCTTGGCGGCGTCCTCGGCCTCCCAGCGGATCGCGATCTCAGCCAGCTTGTCCATGACACCGTCAAGTTCGCCACCACGCTTGGTCAGCGAGTAGGTAACCTTGGGCGGGATGGTCGCCTCGTAGTCGCGCTTCACCAAGGCGGCGCCCTCGAGCGTACGCAGGCGTTCGGTCAGCATCTTGGCCGAGATGCCCGAGACGCGGCGCTTCAACTCGCCGAAGCGCTGCGGCCCGTGTTCGCGCAGATTGTAGAGGATGTAGGTCGTCCACGGCCCCATCAGCATACGCAGGATGAAGTCCATCGGACAGGTGACGCTCTCCTTGGCCTGAGCCGCGGTGGCCGGCGTGGAAGTGGGGGCGGGCGTGCTCATGGAAAAACCTTCAGGTTACGATTTGGTACCTACTGGCGAATATATAGCTCGCATCCCAGATGTTTCCAGTCACTTTGTGAAAGCAACTGAGCTGGAGAAACGGTTACCCCGGTTTCTTCAGTGAAATCAAAGGATTGGAAGCCATCATGAGCAATGTCGCCATCGTCTATCACTCGGGCTACGGCCACACCCAGGCCCTCGCCGAAGCTGTCGCTACGGGTGCGAAGTCTGTCCCGGGCACCGCGGTAAGCCTGATTCCGGTCGCCGAGGCCGAGGCGCGCGGCGCCGAGCTCGACGCCGCCGACGCCATCGTCTTCGGCAGCCCGACCTACATGGGCGGCGTGTCGGCCGACTTCGCCAAGTTCAAGGACTGGACGTCGAGCCGTTGGATGGAGGGCAAGTGGCGCAACAAGCTTGCCGCCGGCTTCACGGTCTCGGCCTCATGGAACGGCGATAAGCACAACACGCTCTACCAGCTCCTCACGCTCGCGGTTCAGCACGGCATGGTCTGGGTCGGCCTCGGCCTGCCGCCGGGCAACAACAGCTCCAAGGGCTCGGTCGCGGATCTGAACCGGGTCGGTGCCTCGATCGGCGCGATGGGCCAGGCCAATGCCGACCAGGGCGTCGAGGGCATCGGCGCCAGCGACTTCAAGACCTTCGAAGCGCTCGGCCGCCGCGTCGCCGAAGCCAGCCACCGCTGGCACGAGGAGCCGCTCGCGCAGGCGGCTTAGAAGCACACGAGGCTGCGCCGCCGCCTCTCTCGCGAGGGGCGGCGGCCGCTGTCAGAAATCCGCCGTCAGCGACAGGTAGATCGTGCGCGGCGAGCCGCGATAGACCACGCCGCCCGTGAAGGCCGAGGCCCACGAGCTTTCGTTCAGCAGGTTCTCGACGTTGAGGCGGACCGCCAGCGGCTTGTGGTCCACCTCGAAGCGGTAGCGCGCGCCGACACCCAGCAGCGTGTAGGCGGGGATGGCCTGCGTGTTGGCCTCGTTGATCCACTGGCCGCTGAAGTAGTTCACGCGGCCGGCCAGCGTCAGGTCCTTCACGAACGGCGTATCCCATTCCACGCCGAACTTCAGCGTCACGTCGGGCGTAGCCGGCGCCTTGCGGCCGTCGAACGTGCCGCCGGCCGTCTGCTGCAGCCGTGCATCCATCAGCATGATGCCGCCCAGCACGCGGAAGCGGTCGAACGGTTGGCCGAATACGTTGAGCTCGATTCCCTTGTTCACCTGCAGGCCGTCGACGGCGTAGATGAGCGTCGCCGGGTTGGTGATGCCGGCGGGCTGCGAGATCTGGAACAGCGAGAGCGTCGTCGACCATTGGCCGAAATCGACCTTGGCGCCTGCCTCGAACTGCCATGACTTGATCGGCTGGAAAACCTGTCCGGCATTGATGGCGGTGGTCGGCGCCGTCGGCCCCTGGGTGAGCGCCTGGATGTAGTTGCCGTAAAGGGAGACGTTTTTCCACGGTTTGGCGAGCACGCCGACCGCGGGCGAAAGTGCGCTCGCATAGTAGCTGGTCGTCGGCATGCCGGTGGCAGCGTAGTTGGTGTTCTGGATCGACTGGTTGCGCGCACCGACCATCAGCTGGAGGCGGTCGTCCCAGGCCGACATCGTGTCGGCGAGGGCGAAGGAGAGCAGGGTCGAGGAGGAGGTTTTCGACGGATTGTAGTTGAAGGCCGATGTCATCGGCTGGTTGCTGAAGATCGGCGCGTAGAGGTTGCTGGCCTGCGTGAAGGTGAAGGGTTGGAATGCGCCGCCGACCACGTCCCAATAGCCGGTCGCCACCATACCGATCGAATGGTCGATCGGGCCGGTCGTCATCTTGCCGCGGACGCCGACCTCGCCGCTCTGCTTGGTGAAGGTGCGGGCGTATTGCTGCCCGTTCGCCGTGAAGTTGCCGGTGGCCGTCATGTTCTGGCCGATCGTGCGCAGCCAGGTCTCGCGATAGAAGGACTGGCCGTAGGCGGCGAAGGCCGTCCAGTCGTCGGCGAGATCGACCTCGCCACGCCCCATGCCGTAGAAGAACTCGGTGTCGATGGTTTCCCAGTTCTGTTGGACGGCCGAGAAGGCGTTGGGCGCCACCGGTACCGACTGGTTCGGCGACATGATGAAGATCTGGTTGCTGCCGATGCTGTTCTGCTTGGTGTAGCCGAAATGCGTCGCGACCCGCCAATTCGAGGCCGCATAATCGAGTGACAGCGTGGCGTTGCCCAGCTGCTCCTTGTTGTTCTGCAGCGGCGTGTAGCCGTCGCGATACTGCCCGTTGAGGCGGACCCCGAATTCGTTGTCGGGGCCGACACGGCGGCCGATATCGGCCTGGCCGCCGACCTGACCGTTGGTGGCATAGAGCGCCGTGACGGACGTAAGAGGCGTGTTGCCGGCTCGCTTCGGCACGATGTTGATGGTGCCGCCCACATTGCCAATGTAGCCGTTGAGGAATGCGGAAGGTCCGCGGAACACCTCCACACGCTCCAGCGCTTCGACCGGCACGCGGTCTTCCGGCACGAGGCCGAACAGGCCGTCGAAGGAGATGTTGCCCGCGCCCAGCACGAAGCCGCGGATGCGGAAGAAGTCGAATGCGGAGGGGCCGTATTTGGTCGTCGATGGATCGTTGGCCACGACATCGGCGATCGTGCGGGCTTGCTGGTTCTCCATCACCTCCGACGTGTAGCTGGTGCCGCTGAACGGCGTATCCATGTAGTCGCGGTTGCCGAGGAAGCCCTCGCGGCCGCCAGTGGCGACCTGGCCGCCGGGCGCAGCAGGCGGCAGGTTGCCTATGATCGCCGTGGCTGGCGGCAGGTTGGCCTGGACACGAACCGGATCGATGTGCACCGCGCCGGTTTCCGGGGGTGGATCGAGTGACACCGTGTTAGTGCCCGTGAAGCGGAAGGTAATGCCAGTGCCGCGCAGGAGCTGGGCGAGCGCTTGCTGTGGGGTGAAAGATCCGGCCAGCGCCGCACTGCGCAAGCCGCGCACGCGCTGTGTGTCGTAGAAGATCTGGACGCCGGCGCGATTGGCGAAGGCAAGCAGGGCGCTGTTCAGGTCCTGCTCCGGGATGTTGTAGGCCATCTTAGCCTGCGCGGGAGTGGGGGCCTGCGCAAGGGTTGGACTGTCCACGGAAGATGAGGCTGGTACATCCTGGGCCCGTGCCGGCGCTAGGCTCGCCGCCATTCCCGCCGCCAGCGCAGCCATCTTCATCGCCGGCGGGATCTTTCCCCTCAGCGCCAATCCCTTAGCCATGAATACGCTCCCCGCAACTCTGCGAATGATTGGCATTCGCCTCAATGAGTAAGACGCGTGCTCGTGGGGAGTCGGTAAGGGATTACGGATTATTTCTCAGTAGAGGACGGTCAGCAGGGGAGCGCTCACCGAGCGGGCTCCGAGTTCGCGCGTGATCGTGGACAGGGCGGCATCGGCGTCGCGCGTATCGAAGACGCCTGAAACTTCACGCGAAGCAAGGCTGCCACTGCCGACCACGATGCGGCCGCGGCGGTAGCGGCTGAGTTCCTCGGCGACATGCGACAGCGGCACGCGGTCGAAGACGAGCCGGTCGTTGCGCCAGGCCAGAGCCAGGTCGATGGCGACAGGCCGGACGTCCCCAATGCCGGAGGCGGCGTAACGCACCGACTGACCAGGTGAGAGGACGACCTGCGAGGCGCCGCGATCGGTTTCCATCGAAACGGCGACGTCGTGTTCGACTGCCGTGACCTCGATCATGTCGGACATCCGCTCGACCACGAAGCGTGTTCCCAGGGCGCTTGCCGTGCCGGCGGCGGCGGCCACGACGAAGGGGCGTTGCTCGTTGCCCTGCCGCGGAGTGGCCGTGAAGAAGGCGAGGCCACGCAGCAGCACGACACGGCGTTCTCGGGAATCGTAGTGCAGGGCGATCGCACTGTCCGGACCGAGCTCGGCCGTGCTGCCGTCCGGCAGTGCCACCAGACGACGCTCGGCGTGAGGCGTGCGGTAGTCGGCCTCCAGCAGGGCGACCGGGTCGGCGGCCCAAAGAAGCATCCCGCTGATCAGTAACAACAGGCTCGCCGCCAGGGCAAACGCGGACCGCCATCGGGGAGCGAGGCGTCGCTCGGGCGGCCGGTCGATCCGCAAGGCACTGGCATCATGAGTGCGGGCGAACTCGCCCATTGCCGTCGAGGCTAGCCGGGCCTCGGCGAGGGTGGCCTCATGACGGGGATCTTCCGCCAGCCAGCGTTGCAGGGCGCGCTGATCGGCCGGGGCGAGGGGCGCGCCGTCGAGCCGCACCAGCCATTCGGCGGCGCGGTCGTCGATCTCGTCCTGTCTGTCGGCGGATAGAGTCACGCGATGAGGTTTCCGGGCGCTGTACTGGCGATGGAGGAATACTGCCTGAATAGGACGCAGGACAGAACGGAGTCGATAAGCGGCGTCGGCACGCGAGGCACCTTGGGACTCAGCGGTCGCGCAACCGGACCATCACATGGCGGATCGCATTCGCCAGGTGCTTCTGGACCGAGCTGGTGGAGATTCCGAGGCGTTGAGCCGCTTCGGCATAGGTGAGGCCGTCCATGCGGGTCAGCACGAAGACCTGACGCGTCCGCTCCGGAAGTTCGAGCAGCGCCGCGCGGGTGACCGAGACGTCGCTCTGCCCTCCTGCCACGCGTTCCGGAGAGGGGCGATCGTCTGAAATGCCCTCAATATCCCTGGGCGCGAGCGCATCCACGCGCTGCCGCCGCTGGCGGCGTACATGGTCGACCGCGAGATTGTGGGCGGTCCTGTAGAGGTAGGAACGGGGCTGCGATATCGCGGCCGCGGCGCTGCTGCCGGACTGCTCGGCGAAGCGCAGGAAGGTCTCCTGGGTGAGATCGGCCGCCGCCTCACCGTCTCGCAACTGCCGCGTCAGATAGGCTTGCAGTTCTCGCCGATGGGCCAGGAAGAGGGCCCGGATATCCTTGGTCGCCACGCCGGCAGGCTACAGCAACTGCGAATCATTTTCAATTTGTCGTGAGCGACGTTGTCATCCCGAGCCGCAGGCGAGGGACCTCATGGTCCCTCGCTTCGTCAGGATGACGGCAGAGTAGTCCTCGGCCCCCGCGCATTACTTCTTGGTGATGTTCCACATCACCGGCACGGGGCCCGGCAGCCAGCCGCTGATGCTGTCCTTGCGGTAGGCGCCGAACGCCTTGTACTGGCCGAGCACGATGTACGTGGCCTGGTCCATCACCCGGTCGGAGACGGCCATGGCGATCTCCTTCCGCTTGGCTGCGTCGCTTTCCTTGGCGTACGACGCGCGAAGCTTCTCCATCTCGGAATCGCACGGCCAGCCGAACCAGGCCTTCTCGCAGCCGCCGCTGGTGAAGGAGTTGCCCGCCGGGCTTTCGGTGCCGACCGTGACGGTCGTCGTGTAGAAGATGTTCCAGCCGCCTTGGGCCGGCGGCTCCTTCTTCGCGCGACGGGTCACGACCGTCTGCCAGTCCATCGACTGCAGGTCGACCTTGAAGCCGACCTTCTCCAGCGCCTGCTTGCCGACAGGCGGAAGCTGGTTCGAGGAGAGCAGGTCGGTCGCATGCATCATGACGATCGGCGTGCCGTCATAGCCGCTCTCCTTCAGAAGCTGGCGCGCCTTCTCGAGGTCGGGCTTGACCAGCAGGTTGCCGTAGCTCTTCTCGTAGGGCGAGCCGCACACCAGCGGCGCGTTGCAGACCCGGTAGATCTCGGGGTCGCCTACCTGGGCGCGCAGGAAATCCTCCTGGGCGATCGCATACATCGCCGCCTGCCGCGCCTTCAGATTGTTGAACGGCGGGTGAAGATGGTTGAAGCGCATGATGATCTGGCTGCCCTGCGCGTTCCAGCCATAGAGCTCGACGTTCTTGTCGGCCTTCAGAAGCGGGAAGAGATCAGGTACCGGCAGTTCGATCAGGTCGATCTCACCCTGGACAAGGGCGTTGACCGCCGTCGACGGGTCGGAGATCGCGAGCCACTCGAGGCGGTTGATCTTCACCACCTTGCCGCCGGCCAGCATCGAGGGCGGCTCGGCGCGAGGCTTGTACTTGGTGTTCTTGACGTAGACGACCTTCTCGCCGGGCTTCCACTCGTCCTTCTTGAAGATGAACGGGCCGGAGCCGGTGTAGTCGTCGATCTGCTTGAAAGGGTCGGTCTCGGCGACCTTCTTGGGCATCATGAAAGGCACGGTCGAGGACGGCTTGCCCAGCGCATCGAGGACCAGGCCGAACGGCTCCTTCAGCACGATCTGGAAGGTCTTCGCATCGACGGCCTTCATCGTGCCGACCGAGGCCATCATCTGCTGCCCCAGCGAGTCGCGGGCGCCCCAGCGCTTGATCGAGGCGACGCAGTCCTCGGCTGTGACGGGCTGGCCGTCATGCCATTCGAGGCCGTCGCGCAGCGTGAAGGTCCATGTCAGCTTGTCGGCCGAGACCTCGTACTTGTCGACCATCTGCGGCTGGATGCGCGCCTCGGCGTCCTGGGCGAACAGCGTGTCGTAGATCATGTATCCGTGGTTTCGGGTGATGAAGGCGGTCGTCCAGATCGGGTCCAGGACCTTCAGATCGGAATGGGCGACCATCTTCAGGGTCTGCGCCGACGCCGGGGCGGCAACCGCCGCGGCTGCCGTCGAGAGGGCCAGACAGGCCGCGACCTGTCGCAATCTCCGCATGACTTGCATGATTCGTCTGCTCCCTTTTCCAGCCCTAATTTCACACAGGCTGCCACGAGCCGGACGAGGAATAAAGCAGTGTCGATGCCGGCGGCGGCTCGCTCGGCGCCCACCCTGCACAAAAAAGGGGACCTTCGCCGGCGTGGCGAAGGTCCCCGGTTCCCGTGATGGGGGCGACGCTATGCGGTCACTTCTTGCTGATGTTCCAGAGCACCGGAACCGGGCCGGCGAGCCAGCCGCTCAGGCGATCCTTGCGGTAGGCGCCGAAGGCCTTGTACTGGCCGACCGGGGCATAGAAGCCCTGGTCCATCAGGCGGTCGGAGATGGCGTAGCCCAGCTCCTTGCGCTTGGCCGGGTCGCCTTCCTTGATGAAGGCGGCGCGCAGCACCTCGATCTCGGGATCGCACGGCCAGCCGAACCAAGCCTTTTCGCAGGTGCCGGCGGCGTAGGCGTTGGTGCCCGGATTGTCGAGGTCGAGCGTGATGTTGGTGGTGAAGAAGATGTTCCAGCCACCCTGCGCCGGCGCTTCCTTGCGGGCGCGGCGGGCCACCACGGTCTGCCAGTCCATCGCCAGAAGATCGACCTTGAAGCCGGCCTTCTCGAGCTGCTGCTTGGCGACGGCCTGCACCTGGTTCGACGACTGCAGGTCGGTCTGCTGCAGCATGGCGATCGGCGTGCCGTCGTAGCCGCTCTCCTTCAGCAGGGCGCGGGCCTTCTCGAGGTTCGGCTTGATCAGGAGATCGCCGTACTCCTTGCCGTAGGCCGTGCCGCAGACGAACGGCGCGTTGCAGACCTTGTAGATCTCGGGATCGCCGACCTGGGCGCGCAGCATGTCTTCCTGCGCCAGCGCCCACATCGCGGCCTGGCGCGCCTTCACGTTGTTGAAGGGCGGGTGCAGCGTGTTGAAGCGCATGATGATCTGGCTGCCGAGCGAGTTCCAGCCGAACAGCGCGATGTTCTTCTCGGCCTTCAGCATCGGGAACAGGTCGGGCACCGGCGATTCGATCAGGTCGATCTCGCCTGCCATCAGCGCATTCACCGCCGTGCTGGGATCGGTGATGGCCAGCCACTCGATGCGGTCGACCTTGGCGACCTTGCCGCCGGCCAGCATCGAGGGCGGCTCGGCGCGCGGCTTGTACTTGGTGTTCTTGACGTAGACGATCTTCTCGCCGGGCTTCCACTCTTCCTTCTTGAAGATGAAGGGGCCGGAGCCGGTGTAGTCCTCGATCTGCTTGTTGGGATCGGTCTCGGCGACGCGCTTGGGCATCATGAACGGCACGTTCGACGAGGGCTTGCCCAGCGCCTCGAGGACCAGGCCGAACGGCTCCTTCAGCTCGATCGCGAAAGTCTTGGCGTCGACCGCCTTGATGTCCTTGGTCGCCTTCAGCAGCAGCTGGCCGAAGCCGTCGCGGGCGCCCCAGCGCTTGATCGAGGCGATGCAGTCCTCGGAGGTGACGGGCGTGCCGTCGCTCCACTCGAGGCCGTCACGCAGGGTGATCGTCCAGGTGAGCTTGTCATCGGAGACGGTGTACTTCTCCGCCATCTGCGGCTGGACCTTGAGGTCCGCGTCCTTGGCGAACAGGACGTCGTAGACGAGGTAGCCATGGTTGCGGGTGATCAGCGCGGTCGTCCAGATCGGATCGAGGATCTTGATGTCGGCATGCGACACCATCCTCAGAGTCGTCTGCGCCGCCGCCGGCACCGATACCGTGGCCATGGCCGCCGCCAATCCGATGGAAGCCGCCAGCGCGACCCGTCTCCGCAAACCCAACATTCAGTCACCTTTCTCGTGATAGACTCGAACTCGTTTCATACACGCTGCCACGCGGCCCACGAGGAATAAAGACATGTCGATGCCGACGATCTTTGTGTCGCATGGAGCGCCCACGCTCATCCTGAGCGACGCTCCTGCGCGGACCTTCCTGGCGGGCCTCGGCCAGCAAATTCCGCGCCCAACCGGCATCGTGGCGGTATCGGCGCACTGGGACACCGACGTGCCGGCGGTGTCGGTGGTGCGCCGGCCCGATACGATCCACGATTTCTACGGATTCCCGGAAGCGCTCTACCAGCTGCGCTATGCCGCGCCGGGGGCGCCGCAACTCGCAGAGAAGGTGGCGAAGCTTACAGGGGCCGCGCACGATCATCATCGCGGCCTGGATCACGGTGCTTGGGTGCCGGCCATGCTGGGTTGGCCCGAGGCCGACATCCCCATCTTCCAGCTCTCGGTACAGCCGGCGCTCAGCCCCGCTCACCACATCGCGCTCGGCCGCAAGCTGGCGCCGCTCCGGGAAGAGGGCGTGCTGGTGATGGGCAGCGGAAGCGCCATCCACAATCTGCGCGCCCTGGTCCGCGACGAGGATTCCGAGCCCGAACCGTGGGCGCGGGCCTTCGACGACTGGGTCGCGGCGGCGGTGGAGACGGGCGACGAAGCAGCGCTCGCCGACTATCGCGCGCGAGCCCCTTACGCCCGCGAAGCCCATCCGACTGACGAGCACTTCCTGCCGCTGCATGTCGCGTATGGAGCGGCCGGCGAAGGTGCGCAGGGCCGGGCGCTCCATCGGAGCTTCACGCTGGGCAACCTGTCGATGGCCGCCTACGCGTTCGGGTAGGGGCGGTCCGGCCTCAGATCATCAAGTCGTAGTCGCGCGACGCCTGCGCGGTCTCAAGGGCTGCGGTCCATTCCGCGAGGGCGCCGGCATCTCTGGCAGAGATGTTCGCCAGGGAAAGTTCCGCCAGCGAAACGTCGGTCAGCTTGTAGGTCTGGTTGTTGCCCTCGATGGTGATGATGGTCGAGCCGTTCACCTCCGCGATGGAGAAATGGTCCTTGCCCATCCAGCTGAAGTCGAGCGTGTCGAGGGCGGTATCCATATCGATTGCCGCGTTGGTGCCCCAGGCCCAGGTGATCGCGAACGTATCGGCCTTGCCATTGCCCACGTGACCCTCATCCGGCCGAAGATCGTCATTGAGGATGGTGCCGGTAGCGATCGCATCGGCAATGGTGGCGCCGCTGGCGCTGGAAAGCGTAACCGTGAAGGTCTCGTTGCCCTCGAACACGGTGTCGCCGCTGATATCGACATGCACCGTCTTCGAGGTTTCACCCGCCGCGAAGGTGAGCGTACCGCTGCTCGCCACATAGTCCGAGCCGGCGGTCGCCGTGCCGTTTCCGGTGGCATAGGCCACCGTCACAGGCCCCGTGGCCGCCTTGTCGAGCGTCACGACGAACATGAAGTGCGAATGCTCGCCATTGCCCTCGGCAACCGAGAGGTCGGCGATCGAGAGGGCCGGCGGGACGGGGGCGCCATCGTCGTCGATGATGGTGCCGATGGCGGTGCCGTCGGCGATCGTGGCGCCGGTGGGAGCGGAGAGCTTGACCTTGAAGGTCTCGTTGCCCTCGACCAGCACGTCGCCCTTGATGTCCACATGGATCGTTTTGGAGGTCTCGCCGGCGGCGAAGGTCACCGTGCCGGTGGATGTGACATAGTCCTTGCCCGCCTTGGCCGTGTCGTTTGCGGTGGTATAGGCCACGGTCACCGGGCCGCTCGCGGCCTTGTCGAGCGTCACGACGAACGTGAAATGGGCATGATCGCCATTGCCCTCAACGACCGAGAGATCGGCGATGGAGAGGGCTGGCGGGACCGGGGGGCCATCGTCGTCGATGATGGTGCCGGTGGCGGTGCCGTCGGCGATCGTGGCGCCGGTGGGATTGGAAAGGTTGACCGTGAAGGTCTCATTCTTCTCGACCAACGCGTCGCCCTTGATGTCGACATGGACCATCTTCGAGGTCTCGCCGGCGGCGAAGGTGACGGTGCCGCTGGACGCGACATAGTCCTTGCCGGCCTTGGCCGTGCCGTTGGCGGTGGAATAAGCGACCGTCACCGGTCCGTCGGCGGCCTTGTCGAGCGTCACCACGAACATGAAATGGGCATGGTCGCCGTTGCCTTCCGTAACCGAGAGATCGGCGATGGAGAGCGCGGGAAGCGACCCGCCATCGGTCCCACTCACGCCGTCGGTCGCGCCGGAGGCTCCCGCCACCGTGCCGCCGCCGGCGATAGGCAGGTTGAAGTCGACGATCTGGGCGTTAGATGCCTGCCCCATGCCGATCTTGCCGGAGATATCGTCCTCGCGGACCTGGGTGAAGGTGAACTCGAAATTGGCCTGTGACAGGTTGGCTCGGGCGACGCCGAGCAGGATGAGCTTCTGGCCCGTGCTGAGATCGGCGATGACCACGCCTTCGGGGCTGTCGGTCATCGTGAGGTTTTCGCGGCTGCCGTAGAACTTGAAGTTCACCACGTCGGTCGCGGGATCGAAGGCGACGCGGTCGACCTGCCCGACTTCGTGGGAGCGCATATAGACGGTGTCGGCGGCGAGCACCGGTCCGTTCTCCCAGGCAAGCGCGCCGCTCAACGCCTCGCGCAGATGATTATTGTCGATGAACTTGAAATTATCGACCGAGAGGTCGGCGAGGCGGACGCCCTGCACGATCACCGTCTCGCCGCTCCACGGGCTCATGAAGCCAAAGCCCTGGGGCGTGTCGATGACGATGAAGGAATGGATGTTGGCGTTGCCGAGGTCGATCTTGTCCAGCGCCGGATTGAAACCGACGATATCGGCGCCGCTCACGGAATTTACGAGATAGGTTTTGCCTTGACCGTTGCCCGGACCCTCGTCCGTATCGTCGTCGGTGATCTGCCCCACCGCCGTGGCGTCGGCGATGGTGGCGCCGGTGGCGTCGGAGAGGATGAGCGAGAAGGTCTCGTTCGCCTCCACCACGGCGTCGCCCTTGACCACCACATGCACGTGCTTCGATGTCTCGCCGGCCGCGAAGGTCAGCGTTCCGGTAAGCGCAACATAGTCCGATCCCGCGGTCGCCGTGCCGTTGGCGGTGGCGTAGTTCACCGTCACCGGTCCGGTAGCGGCCTTGTCGAGCGTGACGATGAACATCAGCTCGGCGGTGCCCGAATCGCCTTCGCGCATGGAGACATCGCCTACGGCGAGCACGGGCAATGTGGCGGCTGCGTCGTTGTCGATGATGGTGCCGGTTGCCGAGCCGTCGGCAATGGTCGCACCGGCGGCATCGGCGAGGCGGACGGTGAACGTCTCAGTGCCCTCCGCCGCCGTATCGCCTTTGACGTTCACATTGATCGTCTTCGACGTTTCTCCCGCGGCGAAGGTGAGGGTGCCGCTTTTGGCGACATAATCGCTGCCGGCCGAGGCGGTGCCGTTGGCCGTGGAATAAGCAACCGTGACCGGGCCCGTTGCTGCCGCGGACAGGGTCACGGTGAAGGTCATGAGCTTGGTGCCGGAGTTGCCTTCCGTCACCGACATGTCGGCGATGGAGAGGCTGGGCGTCGCCGGCGTGCCGGTGGAGCCGCCATCCGTCTGGGTGCCATCCCAGCCCGCATAGTCGGAGACGGTGCCGTCGTTATCAAAGTCGTCGTGCCAGAGCTCCTCAGCCATGGCGAGCGTTTTGCCGGTTTGCTGGGCGGCGATGAGGACCGAATGGCTCGGCGTGTCGTAGGCGCCGAACTGCTGGATGTATTTCAGGATCGAGGTGCCGTATTCGTCGGCCGAGGCGCTGCCGTTGTTCAGAAGGTCGAGCGTGCCCCAGGCGCCGCGCAGATGGGCGGCGGCGAGAATGCCGGTGAGGCTGAGCGTGACGGTGACGCTCTGGCCGTTGGTGTCCACATAGGTGCGCTGGGTGCCGATCAACGCATCGAGGCTCGTGCCCTTGGCCTCGAGGCCGCTCTCGATGACGTTGAGGTTGTAGCCGAAGGCATCGAGGATGATGGCTTCCTGGATATCGGTCTTGAGCGTGGCGAAGCTGTCGACGCCGTTCTTGCCGGTGAAATGGCCGGTCCACAGGTTGCCGGTATTGCCCTGGTAGTAGCCGAGGTCGTTGAGCAGCGCCTCGCCGAACTGGTAGCCGACGAAGCCCAGCGAATTCACCGAGGTGTACTGCATGTCACGCCAGGAGAGCTGGCCGGCCTGCCAGGCGTTCCAGTTGGCATCGCCCACCCAACTCCGGATCTGCCACTCGGTGATCTGCCCCGAGAGATAGCGATCGTAGTCGACACCCGATTCGAACGCCCGCAGCGCGTCCAGGAAATCCGTGAAAGTCCCGTTCGACATGACTGTCCTCTCTCGCTTCAACTCAGGCGCGAGCCTCGCAATATCGCCGATACCGCAATACCATAGCGTTTTGATGTCGCCCCCGCCGAAGACCGCAATGTCGATAGCGAATGGGCACGCAGCTCAATGAGACGCTGGTGAAAAGCGGCGCTGGAGTGGTGTGACCCCAGGATCGAGCGCAAGACCAGGCCATTGCCTTACGGCTCCACTGGCGCGCTTCAGTGGGGTTCTCTCTCGAACACTCGATCGCGATCCGTTGATCTTCCAGCTTTCCTCGTATATCGAGTTGAGAATTATTCGCAATCCTCCGAGGACTCGGTGCCTTCGGCCGAAACGGTCACCCTCTACCTGGAAAATCGCGACGAGCTGCTGAAATACGCGGCGCGGATCGTGCGCGACCGCGCCAGCGCGGAGGACATCGTCCAGGAAGCCTGGGTGCGCTTCTCCGACCGGCTGCAGCAGGGCGGCGAGGTCAGCCAGCCGCTGAACTACCTCTATACGATCGTCCGCAACCTTGCCCTCAACCTCGTGCGACGCGCCGCCCTGCAGGGCAAGGTCGTGGTGGCGGTGCCCGAGGTGGAAAACGTCGTCCACGACGCGCCGTCGGCCGAGCAGGTCCTCTATTACAAGGACGAGCTCAGGGTCATGGCCGGTGCCATCGCCGAGCTGCCGGAGCGCACGCAGATCGCCTTCCGAATGTACAAGATCGAGGGCCGGCCGCTGCACGAGATCGCTGCGCGGCTCGACATTTCGGTGCCGCGCGCGCACCAGCTCGTGAAGGAAGCGGGCCTGCACGCAGCGCGGCGCCTGCTGGGCGACGAGCGCTCGCCAAAATAAATTTCTCGACCGCCTTAAACCGGCGGCGCGTCCTTGATCTATCAAAGGGGGAGCGCGTCTTGCGATCCCGCCGCGTGAACCCAGGACGACCTTGAGCCGAGTGGAAACCCCAGAGCAGACGCCCCGAGAGCAGGCCATGGATTGGCTGCTGCGGCTGGAAGCCCATCCGGATGATCGCTCGGTGCGGATGGAATTCGAAGCGTGGCTGGGCCGTCCGGCGAATGAGGCCGCGTTCGACGAGATGAAGCGCGTCTGGGCTCGGCTAGACGGTCTTGCTGCCTCGGACGAGGAGCCGGAGGCTGAGGCCTTGCCTTCGTTGCCAGCCATTGCCGCGGCGCCATCCGCGCGCCGGAGCCTTCTGCGCCGGTCGCTGGCGCTGATGAGCGTCATGCTGATCGCCTGTGCGGCCGTACTGTCCTGGCCGGCGCTGCGCCTGCAGTTCGAGGCCGATCACCTCACCGGCACGGCCGAGACGCGCACCTTGCGGCTCGAGGATGGCAGCGTGGCGATGCTCGACGCGCAGAGCGCGGTTTCCGTCAATTTCACCGCCGGCCAGCGCGAGATCGTATTGCTGGAGGGTAGCGCCTTCTTCGAGGTCAGGCCCTCGACCGAGCGCCCGTTCGTGGTGCGTGCGGGCGATGTCGCGGTCACGGTGGTCGGCACCGCCTTCGCCGTGCAGACCAACTCGCGGCAGGTCTCGGTCTCGGTCCAGTCCGGCATCGTGCGCGTGGCCAGCGCGGCGGGTGCGCCGCCGGCCACCCTGACGCGCGGCGAGCGGCTGACCATCGACCGCGCGACCCGGCACGATGTGCGCAGCGAGGTGGCGCCCGAGGATGTCGCGGCGTGGCGCGACGGCCGCCTGATCGTGCACGACATGCCGCTGCGGGCGGTGGCCGATGAACTCGGCCGCTACCAGAGCGGTATGATCGTCTTTCAGAATTCGGCGATGGCGGACCGTAAGGTCAACGGCGTGTTCAATCTGCGCCGGCCGGCCGAGGCCTTGGCGGCGGCGGTGGATACGCAGGACGGCAGGATCCGCTCGGTGACGCCGTACTTCATGCTGGTGTCCGGCAAATAGAGCCCGACGCCCGCGCAAACTTTTTTGCCACCTTTGCCTTAATCGCCCGCTTCCCGCTTTGTCGTGACAGGTAGAGGCAGATGCATCGTCCGCCTCGTGGCCCTCCGTGAACCCGCCGGCACGGAGCCGGGGGAGTGTCGAAGAGTGAGCCAGTCGAAGCGTAAGGTATCCGGCAAGGTCGTCCTGTTGACGGCGCTGATGGGCAGCGCCGCACTCGTTCCCGCCAAAGCACAGGATGCGCTCGCCCAAACGGTGGCCGACGATCAGCAACAGGCGCAGGCCGGCGCCACGCCCGTCGCCTTCAGTATTCCCGCGCAACCGCTGGCGCAGGCGCTGACGCAGTTCGGCCGACAGTCAGGCCTTCAGGTCGCGGTGGACGCTGCTGCGGTGGCCGGCAAGTCGAGCGGCGGTGTCTCCGGCACGATGAGTGCCCAAAGTGCCTTGCAGCAGCTTCTGGCAGGGACGGGCGTCACCTACCGCTTCACCTCGCCGAACGCGGTCAGCGTCGTCGGTCCCGCGCCGGGGGCATCCGGCGCTCTCCAGCTCGATCCGGTGCAGGTCCAGGGCATTGCAGCCCCGGCGCAGGCGGAGATCGGCGCGCCGGCGCGGCCGTATGCCGGTGGACAGGTCGATCGCAACAATCGCCTCGGTATGCTGGGCAACCGTGATTACATGGACACGCCGTTCAGCGTGACGACCTATACCGACAAGACGATCAAGGAACAGCAGGCCGTGACGCTGCTCGATGTCGTTGCCGTCGATCCCACCATCCGCAGCATGTACACGCAGAGCAGCGGCGACGACCGGCTGATGATCCGCGGCTTCTCCGTCGTGACGCGCGACATGGCCTTCAACGGCCTGTACGGCATCACGCCGAACACCACGATCGGCATGACCGGTGTGGAACGGGTCGAAGTCTTCCGCGGCCCGACGGCTCTTCTCTACGGCCTGTCGGTCGGCGCGGCGATCGGTGGCATGGTGAACATCGTGCCCAAGCGAGCGCCGGATGAGGATGTCACGCAGGTCACGGCGCGATACGGCAGTTCCCTCCAGTTCGGCGGCGAAGCGGATGTCGGTCGGCGCTTCGGGCCCGACAAGAGCCTCGGTATCCGCATGGGAGCGTCCTTCTTCGGTGGCCCCACGACCATCGACAACAACTCGGACAATCTGCTGCAACTCGCGTTGGGAATGGACTACCGCAGCAGCGACACTCGGCTGGACGCCGACGTCCGCTACCAGAAGCGAAACCTGTTCGCGCCGCGTTTCAGCAACAGCCTGGCGGCGGGCGTTCAATTGCCGCCTGCGCCCAGTGGCGCCACCAACAACAAGCAGAACTGGTCCTACAACCACGTCGACGATCTCTCCGGCATGCTCCGGTTCGAGCACGACTTCGCGCCGAACCTGACCGGCTACATCAAGGTCGGTGGCCGGCGCTCGAACTTCTCCGGTATCGATTCCCTCAACCAGATCGTGAACACGCAGGGCAATCTTACCGTGAACGGCTTCTCCAACGCGTCCTGGGCCGAGACCATAAATGCCGACGTCGGGGCGCGCGCCAAAGTCGAGACTGGGCCGGTGAGTCATGATCTGGCTGTCAGCGGCACCTACAACAAGATCGAATCCGGCTTCAATTCGGTCTTCGGCTCTCCGCTGTTTGCCTCGAACATCTACAATCCAGTCGGCGTGCCCATGCCCAACAGTACAGGCCTCACGCCGCCGCCGATGACCTCGCAGACCCTGCTGACGAGCATCGGCGTGATGGACGCGCTGTCGATGCTCCAGGATCGCGTACAGATCATCGCCGGCGTCCGGATGCAACGCGTCCAGGCATCGAGCTACAGCGTGGTGACCGGCCTGCCGACGGCTGCAACGCCGGGGTACGACCAGAGTGCGGTCACCCCGGCGGCCAGCTTCGTCCTCAAGCCGTGGAAGGAATTCTCCTTCTACGGCAACTACATCGAGGGGCTGGAGCGTGGACCGGTTGCCGGTGCCGGCCTCGTCAACGCCGGCGAGGCCTTCGCACCGTTCGTGGCACGACAGTTCGAACTCGGCGCCAAGCTCGACCTCGGGAATTTCGGGGCAACTCTCAGCGCCTTTTCGATCACGCGTCCCAACTCCTACGTCGATGCCACGACAAACTCGCTCGTCGTCAACGGCCAACAGCGTAACCAGGGCATCGAGTTCATGATGTTCGGCGAGCCGTTCAAAGGCTTCCGGCCGCTCGGAGGTTTCACGCTCCTCGATCCGAGGCTGACGCAGACGGCAGGCGGGTTGACCAACGGCAAGATCGCGCCGGGTGTGCCCACCGCGATGGTCAATGTCGGCTTCGACTGGGATACGCCCTTCGTGAAAGGCCTCACCCTGCAGGGGCGCGTGACCTACACGAGCCAGGCGTATCTCGATGCGGCGAACACGCAGGCAGTGCCCGCCTGGACCCGCGTCGATCTGGGCGCCAGCTACACGTTCGAACGGGCCGACGGCAAGCCGATCTCGCTGCGGGCCAACGTCCTCAACGTCGGCAACACCAACTACTGGATCGCCAATTCAGGCTTCGTGACCCAGAGCCAGCCGCGCACCTTCCTGCTGTCGCTTACGGCCGATTTCTGACGCCGCAGCCAAGACGCGCTCAACAACCTCGAGGTCGTCCCCATGAGGCTGGTCTTCACGCTGCTGCACCGCTGGGTCGGCTTGTTCATCGCGGGATTCCTGTTCGTTTCGGGCCTGACGGGCGCGGTGATCTCGTGGGATCACGAACTCGACGAGGTGCTCAACCCGCATCTCGTCGAGGCGAAGTCGAACGGTCCGGCGCTGCCGGTCCTCGACCTCGTGAAGCGCGTCGAGGCGGCCGATCCGCGTGGGCAGGTCACTTTCGTGCCACTCACTGCGGAGCTGGGGCACTCGCTCGCCTTCTTCGTGATGCCGCGCACCGATCCCGCGACCAACAGGCTCTACGAGCTGGGATACAATCAGGTCTTCATCGATCCGGCGACGGGCGAGGTACTGGGGAAGCGCGAATGGGGCGCAGCATGGCCGGTCACGAGCGAGACGTTCGTCTCGTTTCTCTACAAGCTGCATTACAGCCTGCACATTCCCGAGTTCTGGGGCATCGACCGTTGGGGCGAATGGCTGCTGGGCGGCATCGCGATCCTGTGGACCATCGACTGCTTCATCGGCTTCTACCTGACGACGCCAACGCGCCGCGCGCCGAATCCCGGTCGACCCATCGATGTCGAGCGTGCGCTGCGACGCGGCTGGTGGGCGCGTTGGACACCCGCCTGGAAGATCAAGACCGGCGGCAGCGCCTGGCGCATCAACTTCGACATCCATCGCGCCTTTGGCCTCTGGACGTGGATGTTGCTGTTCGTGCTGGCCTTCACCGCCTTCACGCTCAACCTCCGGCGCGAAGTGTTGCTGCCGATCCTCTCGATGGTCTCGCAGGTGACGCCGAGCCCGTACGGGCAACGCGCGCCGACCAACAAGCATCAGCCCATTCAGTCCACGCTCGGCTTTGCCGACATACTGCAGAAGGCGGAGGAGGAGGCTGCTCGCCGCGGCTGGGCCGCGCCTGCGGGGTCGATCTTCTATGCGCAGCGCTGGGGTTTCTACTCTGTCAGATTCCATGCGTCCGCCGACGATCACGGCGCGGCCGGCGTCGGTTCGCCTGCTCTCTATGTCGATGGCAGCGACGGCCGCATTCTCGGTGATCGCCAGCCGTGGAAGGGAACCGTCGCCGATATCTTTCTGCAGGCGCAATTCCCCGTGCATTCAGGCCGTATCCTTGGCCTGCCGGGGCGCATTCTGATCTCGGTGATGGGGTTGGTCGTTGCCGCGCTCTCGGTGACAGGCGTCGTGATCTGGTATCGCAAGGCTCGCGCTCGCCGCGCTGTGCGTCGCAGTCGTGAGGAGAGGGCGAACCTCGCTCCCGCCGAATGAAAAACGGGGGCGCTTGCGCACCCCCGTTTTCGAAAGACCCGGACGGTCCGGAAGTGGTTACGCCGCCTCAGCCAGCGCCACGCCCTTTTCCTTGAAGACCTGCTCGAGTTCGCCGGTCTCGGCCATCTCGCGGATGATATCGCAGCCGCCGATGAACTCGCCCTTCACGTAGAGCTGGGGGATCGTCGGCCACTGGCTGAATTCCTTGATACCCTGGCGCAGTTCCGGGTCGACGAGGATGTTGATGCCGTGGAACTTCACGCCGAGCTGGCTCAGCACGTCGACCACCGCGGCCGAGAAGCCGCACTGGGGAAACACGGGCGTGCCCTTCATGAACAGCAGAACGTCGTTCTTGCCGATCTCGTCGCGGATACGCTCGAACACCTGGGGTTCGCTCATGATCGATCTCCGTGGAGCGCCCTCGGGGCGCGGGGTTGCCTGAATATAGGGCGTTCAGGGTCGCTGCGCCATGGTGGTCAGCTTGAGGGCGTGCAGGACGCCGCCCATGCGGCCGCCCAGCGCGCCGTAGACCATCTGGTGCTGCTGGATCTTGGATTTGCCGGCAAAAGCGGCCGAAATCACCGTGGCGGCGTAATGATCGCCGTCCCCGGCGAGGTCCTGGATCTCGACCTCGGCACCCGGGATGCCGTCCTTGATCAGGCGAATGATGTCGTCTGCTTGCATGGGCATGAGAAATCCTCAGGCGGCGGTGTTCATGTAGCCGGGCAGCCAGGCCTCGTGGGCGTCGCGCAGCTCCTGCAACGGCACGCTCAGCAGCCCGTCGACCAAGATGTCCGGCCCGTTGGAATAGCCCAGCAGGACGGCCGGCACGCCGGCCTTCCGGGCGGCTTCGACGAGGGCGCCGCCGTCGTCGGTGGCGATCAGGTAGCGGCCCTGGTCCTCGCCGTAGAGATAGGCATGGGGGGCAACATCGCTCTTGGGCACCTTGATGCAGGCGCCGACGCTGCCCGACAGGCACATCTCGGCGAGAGCCACCAGCAGGCCGCCGTCGGAGAGGTCGTGGCAGGCATGGACGCGGCGGCCGGCGATCTGGCCGCGCACGAAGTCGCCGTTGCGGCGCTCGACGGTGAGGTCGACCGGCGGCGGCGCGCCTTCCTCGCGGCCGTGCAGTTCGCGGAGATAGATCGACTGGCCGAGCCAGCCCTTCGTCTCGCCGATCAGCACCAAAGCGAGGCCGGATTGGGTGAGGCGCGAGCCTGCCGAGGCCGCAATGTCGTCGATCACGCCCACCGCGCCGATGGTCGGTGTCGGCAGGATCGGTCGGCCCTCGGTCTCGTTGTAGAGTGAGACGTTGCCCGACACGACGGGGAAGTCGAGGGCGGTGCAGGCCTCCGCCATGCCCATGATGGCGCCGGCGAACTGGCCCATGATCTCGGGCTTCTGCGGGTTGCCGAAGTTCATGTTGTCGGTGACGGCGAGCGGCGTCGCTCCCGTCGCGGTGATGTTGCGCCACGCCTCGGCCACGGCCTGGCGGCCGCCGGTCTCGGGATGGGCCTGCACGTAGCGCGGCGTGCAGTCCGACGTCATGGCGAGGCCCTTGTGGCCGGCGCTTTTGGCCGTGCCCTTGGGCGCGGCGGGAACGCGCACGAGGGCGGCGTCGCCGCCCTGCGGGCGGATCGCCGTGTTGCCCAGGATGAGATGATCGTACTGGTGCCAGATCCACGCCTTGCTCGCGAGATCCGGGCAGCTCATCAGGGTGACCAGCGAGGCCTTCCAGTCGGTCGGGGCGGGCACCTGCGCGGCGTCCAACTCGGCCGGCAGCGGCGTCAGGGTCCACGGGCGCTCGTACATCGGCGCCTCGGTAACCAGCGGCGGGATCGGGATGTTGCCCACCACGTCGCCGTGCCAGGTCAGGACCATGCGCTCGGTGTCGGTGAGATGGCCGATCACCGCGAAGTCGAGTTCCCACTTCTCGAAGATCTTGCGCGCCTCGTCCTCGCGGCCGGGCTTCAGCACCATGAGCATGCGCTCCTGGCTCTCCGACAGCATCAGCTCGTAGGGATTCATGCCGGTCTCGCGCATCGGCACCTTGTCGAGCTCCATGACGAGGCCGAGGCCGCCCTTGGCCGCCATCTCGAAGGAGGAAGAGGTGAGGCCGGCCGCGCCCATGTCCTGGATGGCGATGATGGCGTCGGTCGCCATCAGCTCAAGGCAGGCTTCCAGCAGCAGCTTCTCGACGAATGGATCGCCGACCTGCACCGTCGGGCGCTTGCTCTCGCTGTCCTCGTTGAACTCGGTCGAGGACATGGTGGCGCCGTGGATGCCGTCGCGGCCGGTCTTGGAGCCGACATAGACCATCGGATTGCCGATGCCGGTGGCCGCCGCATAGAAGATCTTGTCGGTCTGGGCGACACCCACGGTCATGGCGTTGACCAGGATGTTGCCGTTGTACGCTGAGTGGAAGTTGGTCTCGCCGCCGACGGTGGGAATGCCCATGCAGTTGCCGTAGCCCGCGATGCCGGCCACCACGCCGGACACGAGGTGCCGCGTCTTGGCGTTCTTCGGGTCGCCGAAGCGCAGCGCGTTGAGATTGGCCACCGGCCGCGCGCCCATCGTGAACACGTCGCGCATGATGCCGCCCACGCCCGTCGCCGCGCCCTGGTAGGGCTCGATGTAGGAAGGGTGGTTGTGGCTTTCCATCTTGAAGACGGCGGCCTGGCCGTCGCCGATGTCGATGACGCCGGCATTCTCGCCCGGACCCTGGATGACCCAGGGCGCCTTGGTCGGCAGCTTCTTCAGCCAGACCTTCGAGGACTTGTAGGAGCAATGCTCGCTCCACATGGCCGAGAAGATGCCGAGCTCGACCATCGTGGGATCGCGTCCCATGATCTTCAGCAGGCGCTGGTATTCATCCGGCGCCAGCCCGTGCTCGGCCACGACCTGCGGGGTGATCGCGGGCTCGTTCGGCAGCTTGACGGGCGGGTTCTTCTCTTGGGCAACAGTCACGAAAAATTCCTCACGAAAGCGCTTCGACCATGCCCTCGAACAGAGCCTTGCCGTCGGTGCCGCCGAACATCGGCTCCACCGCGTTCTCGGGATGGGGCATCAGGCCCAGCACCGTCTTGGTCTCGTTGAACACGCCGGCGATGTTGCTGCTCGAGCCGTTGGGATTGCCGCGTCCGTCCGTGGTGCCGTCGGGCGCGCAGTAGCGGAAGGCGATCTGGCCGCGATCCTCAAGCTTCTTCATCGTGTCGGCGTCGGCGAAATAGTTGCCCTCGGCATGGGCCACCGGGACCTTGATCACCTGGCCCGCCTGGTAGCGGTTGGTGAATAGGCTCTGGCTGGTCTCGACCTTCAGGTGGACGTCGGCGCAGACGAACTTGAGATGCGAGTTGCGCATCAGGGTGCCCGGCAGCAGTCCCGCCTCGGTCACGATCTGGAAGCCGTTGCAGATGCCCAATACTGGCACGCCCTGCGCCGCGCGCTTCTTCACCTCGGCCATCACCGGCGACTGCGCGGCCATCGCCCCGCAACGCAGATAATCGCCGTAGGAGAAGCCACCTGGCACCACGATCAGGTCGACCTTCTCGAAGTCGCCGTCGCCGTGCCAGACCATCTGCGGCCGCCGGCCGGTGACCAGCTCGATCGCCTGCGCCACATCGCCTTCGCGATTGGAGCCGGGAAAGACGAGGACTGCCGCTTTCATCAGCCGACCAGCTCGATCGAGTAGTTCTCGATCACCGTGTTAGCGAGCAGCTTCTTGCACATGTCCTCGAGGCGGGCTTTGGCCTTCGCCTTGTCGGTCTCGTCGAGCTCGAGCTCGATGAACTTGCCCTGGCGCACGTCGCCGACCTCGGGGAAACCGAGGCGATTCAGTGAATGTCCGATGGCCTTGCCCTGGGGATCGAGCACGCCGTTCTTGAGCGTCACGTGGACTCTGGCTTTCATGTCGCCTCTTTACTGGAGCGTGGTGGGGCCGCGCACGTCGCCCGGTCCCTGGTCGATGAGGATGCCGAGGCGCCGCGCCACTTCCTGGTAGGCTTCCTCGACCTTGCCGAGGTCGCGGCGGAACCGGTCCTTGTCCATCTTCTCGTTGGTCCTGAGATCCCACAGCCGGCACGAGTCCGGGCTGATCTCGTCGGCAAGCACGACGCGGACCATGTCGTCCTCATACAGGCGGCCGAACTCGATCTTGAAGTCGATCAGCTTGATGCCGCAGCCGAGGAACAGGCCGAACAGGAAGTCGTTCACCCTCAAGGTCAGCGCCACGATGTCGTCGAGGTCCTGGGGCGTGGCCCAGCCGAAGGCGGTGATGTGCTCCTCGGTGACCATCGGATCGCCCAGCGTGTCGTTCTTGTAGAAGAACTCCATGATCGAGCGGGGGAGCTGCGTGCCTTCTTCCACGCCGAAACGCTTGGCGAAGGAGCCGGCCGCGACGTTGCGGACCACCACCTCGAGCGGGATGATTTCGACCTGCCGGATGAGCTGCTCGCGCATGTTCAGGCGGCGGATGAAGTGAGTCGGCACGCCAATCTCACCGAGCTTGGTCATCAGGAACTCGGAGATGCGGTTGTTGATCACCCCCTTGCCGGTGATCGTGCCCTTCTTCTGGTTATTGAACGCGGTGGCGTCGTCCTTGAAGTACTGGACGATCGTCCCGGGCTCGGGCCCCTCGAACAAGGTCTTGGCCTTGCCCTCGTATATGCGGCGACGGCGGGACATGTCTCACTCCTGCGCGGGCGCTGCAGATCGCCCGCCGTTCGGCCGGAATATGGCGGAAACGCCATGCCCCGGTACTGGGGAAAAATCCATTGAAAAAGGTGACGGTGCCGTCATATTGACCTTGGAACAGGAGGCCTCACATGGCCCAGCAAATCACTTACGACAAGGCCTATGACACGGTCGGCCCCGGAGATTTTCCGGCCATGCTGGACGTGCCTCGTTACGGGCGTCGGACAGACGCCTTCGACGGCATCATTTCGGCCACCCACGACCATTTCTGGGACCCTCTGGACCGGAATTACATCGATTTCGACCTGCCCTTCGACATGTCCCGGACCCCGATCATGCCGCTGGACAACGTGGTCGAGCTGCGCAGCGCGGTCGCCGACCGGCTGGACGAGGGGCAGAAGATCGGTTTGGCCAACGATGTCATGCACTGGTCGATCTCCAACCTGCTGCACGGCGAGCAGGGCGCTCTGTCGCTGTCGGCCAGCCTCTGCCACATCCTGCTCGACCCCGGCGCCCAGGAATACGCCGCCAACCAGGCGCGCGAGGAAGCGCGACATGTCGCAGGGTTCACGCGATATATCGACAAACGCTGGGGTGCGCCCCTGCCGGTCGGCAAGACGATCGCCAGCGTGCTCACCGATCTGGTGACGACCGAGGAGGTCTACAAGAAGATCGTCGGCATGCAGATGCTGATCGAAGGCATCGCCATGGGCTCCTTCGCGACGCTCAACGCCAAGACCAACGATCCGGTCCTGCGCCGGCTGGTCCAGTTGGTGATGAGCGACGAGGCCTTCCACCACCGCTTCGGCCGCATCTGGGCGTCCCGGACCATCGGCCATCTGAGCGAGGACGAGCACAAGAAGGTCGAGGACTGGGCCGCGCAGATCTTCCAGACGCTGCTGTTCAACCTGATCAACGCCGAGCAGAAGCAGGTCATCTACGCCAAGTACGGGCTCGACTGGCAATGGGTGCGCGACGCGATGAAGGAGGTCTTCACCGACGAGGACCGCCGCGCCGGCCTGAAGGAAAGCACCAACATCTTCCGCGTCCTGATCAAGACGCTCCTCCACGCCGGCATCATCACCTCCCGCACCGCGCCGCTCTACGGCGTCTGGGTCGACATGAAGGAACTTGAAGCCGAGGGCGACGGCATCCCCGGCGACATCGTCGCCGAGGAGATGATGGTGACCTTGCGCGAGATCAACGCGAAGCGAAAGCGCATCGCCTCGAAGGACGCGGCGGCCGCAGGCTAACCCTCATTGGAGCGCGCCACTCCAGTGGCGCTCAAGCGCATGATTGCGCCACAGGAGTGGCGCGCTCCGTTACGGCTTCCTCGCCAGTACGAAGCAGGAGAGGCCGGCCAGGCGGTTCAGCGGGAAGAGCGGGAGTTCGGCCGCGCAGATCGCGGTGAGGATGCCATTTGTGAGGGCGCCCTGTTTCTTCAGGCTGCTGCGCGGCTCGGTCGTGTTGCGGTCGGCGAGGCGGACGGCGGCCGCCAGCGGGAAGACGAATCCGAAATAGTAGCTGCCGCGCACGATCTCGAGGCCGGCGTCGCGCATCGCGGTCTCGATCTCGGGCAGGCGGTAGCGGCGCTTGTGCTCGAGGAAGACGTCGTGGCCGCTCCACAGGAAGGCGAAGGCCGGCACGGTCACCAGGAAATGCGCGCCCGCCGGCACCTTCTCTGCGTAGTGGCGCAGCAGCCACCGGTCGTCGTCGACATGCTCCAGCACGTCCATCATCAGCACGAGGTCGCAGTCGGTTGGGCCGGTGTCGCGGCGATAGCGCACCGGCTTGGCCCCGACGCTGTCGTCGCGGTCGGACGCATAGCCGATGTCGACGCAGAGCGCGCTTTCGGCCGGTGTCCGCTCGAGCAGATGGCGCGAGAAGAAGCCCGAGCCCGCGCCGATATCGAGCAGGCGCTTCGGAGCGAGAGAGCCGACGGCGCGGCGCAGCGCGGCGGCCTTGGAGCGGTAATACCAGTGGCTGCCGATCCCGGCGCCCAGGATGTCTTCTTCCTTGAGATCCATCGGCGTCAGGTCACCGGCGGTTTCGGCGGGGCATCCTCGTAGACGCCCTCGACGACATAGATCGGGCGGCCCTTCACCTCGACGAACAGGCGCCCGAGATATTCGCCGATGATGCCCAGCGACAGGAGCTGGATGGCGCCCATCAGCAGGATGGCGATCAGCAGCGAGGCGTAACCCGGCGTGTCGACGCCGAAGATCAGCACGCGTGTGACGATGAACAATGCATACAGCACGGCCACCGTGGCGATCACCAGGCCGACATAGAACCAGGCGCGCAAGGGCGCGGTCGAAAAGCTCACCACGCCGTCGATGGCGAAGTTCCACAGCCGCCACAGGTTGAACTTGGTCGTGCCGGCGACGCGCTCCGGCCGCTCGTAGGGCACGCCGACCGAGTTGAAGCCCACCCAGGCGAACAGGCCCTTCATGAAGCGGTTGCGCTCGGGCAATTGCCGCAGCACCTCGACGGCGCGGCGGTCGACCAGCCGGAAATCGCCGACATTGGGCGGGATGCGCACCGGCGACATGGAATTGAACACCCGGTAGAACCAGCCGGCGGAGACGCGCTTGGCCGTCGTGTCGGCGTGCCGCGCGGTGCGGATGCCGTAGACGATGTCGTAGCCCTCGCGCCACCGCGCGATGAAGGCGCCGATCAGCTCGGGCGGGTCCTGCAGGTCGATGTCCATCGGGATCAGGATGTCGCCGCGCGCATGGTCGATGCCGGCGGTGAGGGCGGCTTCCTTGCCGAAGTTGCGCGACAGGTTGACGATGCGGATGCGCCGGTCGGACCGGCTGCGGTGGAACAGGCGTGCGAACGTATCGTCGCGCGAGCCGTCGTTCACGAAGACGATCTCGAGCCGGATGCCGTCGCGCTCGAGCAGGGGCACCACGGTATCGAGGAAGAGGTCGATCGTATCCTCTTCGTTGAACACCGGTACGACCAGCGAGAGCAGCGGATCGGCCGGCCGGCGTGCGCGCTGGGCGGCAAGCTGATGCTCCAGCGCCGCGCCCTTGTCGAGGGCGTCCTCGGGCACGAAGGGAAGGGATTGCTCAGGCACGAATGTCGCGGGGAAGCGCTAGGCCACCGTCTCGACGGCGCCGGTCAGGTCCATGATGCCCAGCTCGACGACGAGCTGCGGCTGGCGCTTCAGGGCCTGGTCGCGAAAGGCCCGCAGGGCCTGGCTCAGCATCTCGGTCTCATAGGCCTTGTCGGTCTTGAGCCGGTCGCCGTAGGCGACGGCTGCCGCGCCGCAGTCGCGATGCGCCATGCCGATCAGGCGCTTCACGTTGTGCAGCTGGCAGGAAATGTCGAGGTTGGCTTCCCAGGCGGCGCGCCATTCCTGGAAGACCGGCGCCACTGCGGCGACCGGGCCGCCGGCGATGTTGAACTGGCTGTAGTTGTTCTGCCAGCCGCGCGCGCTCATGTATTTCCAGGTGTCGGTGGTGAAGCGCGGGTCGATGCACTTCATCAGCATCGCCTCGTAGCCTTCGTCGAGGGCAAAGGCCGGGCCGGCCGCCGCGATTGCCGCGGCGCCGAGACCGAGACCCAGAAGATTGCGCCGGGAGAGGGCGGCAAGGCAGCCGCAAGCGGGATGGTGCTTGTGGGTCATCGGAAGGTGGCCTTGCCCTGCTGTGCGAGGCCGCCGTTGGAATCGGCGACCCATGTTGTGACCGAGCCGTCCTGTTCGCGACGGGCCCCGACCTTGAGCGTGGCGCCGCCGAAAACCGGCGACAACGCGCGGAATTCGAAACCTTTGACTACCTTACCCGCGTTGGAGCGCCGCGCCAGTTCGATCTGCAGCATGCCCATCAGGGGCCCGTGAACGATAAGGCCGGGATAGCCCTCGGTGCCCGTCACATACGGCTGGTCGTAGTGGATGCGATGGCCGTTGAAGGTGAGGGCGGAGAAGCGGAACAGCAGCACCGGGTCCGCCAGGATCGAGCGCGTCCAGGTGGCGTCGGTCGGCGCCGGCTTGGGCGGCCGCGGCGCCTCGCCGGGCTTCGCCGCCTCGCGATAGACGATGTCATGCTCCTCAACGAAGGAGACGCCGCGCGGGCCGGAGATGGTGTGCTGCACGGTCACGAAGACCATGGACCCGGTTGAGCCGGTCTTGGGCTCCACCGACTTGATCTCGGACCGGCGCTGGATGGTCTCGCCAACCCGGATCGGCTCGCCGTCGAAGGAGAAGCGGCTGCCGGCCCACATGCGGCGCGGCAGCGGCACCGGCGGCAGGAAGTCGCCGCGCTCGGCATGGCCGTCGGGCCCGATCTTCGACTGCGGCGCGATCTCGAGGAAGTAGAGCCAGTGCCAGAGCGGCGGCAGGGAATCGCCGTTCTGCGGGTCGGGGTCGTCCTTCTCGTCGAAGGTCGCGGACAGGGCACGGGCCGGGAAGGGGGCGGCGAGGTCCTCCACGGACTGCGTCCTGCCGATCCAGTCCTTGAGCTTTTCCAGCGACATGACGGGGTTTCCTCTCTATGGGCGTGACACTGCCACTGCGAACACAGGGTGGAAAGACGGTGTCGCGGTCGCTATATAGCGCCCCGACGAGACATGCCAAACCGGAGCGGCCGATGACCACGTTCGACGATCGCGAGAAAGCCTTCGAGGCCAAGTACGAGCACGACCAGGAGCTGAAGTTCAAGGTCAACGCGCGCCGCAACAAGCTGCTGGGCCTGTGGGCGGCCGGCCTTCTGGGCAAGACCGGTGAAGAGGCCGAGGCCTACGCCAAGGAAGTCGTGATGGCCGATTTCGAGAAGCCGGGCGATTCCGACGTCATGCACAAGCTGCTGAAGGACCTCGCCGCCGCCGGCAAGCCGATGGAAGAGCACTCCATCCGCAAGCAGTCCGAGCGCCTGGCCGATGACGCCAAGAAGCAGATCATGTCGGAAGTCCGCTAAGGGCCTGTTGCTGCGCCGGGCCTGCCCGGTCACCGATCAAGGATCCTTCGCTGCGCTCAGGATGACACCGCTTGTGGCATCGGCGCCCTGCGCCAATTCCAGCACCAGTGTCATCCTGAGCGCTAGCGAAGGATCCTTATTCTTACTGCAAGTACCGTCCAAGACCGGCTGACACGCCTCGCGCCTGTGCTAGGCTGCCTCCCATAAGAAAAGTCTTAGGGAGGCATGAGTGCCGATCAATCGTCGCAAGATGTTTGCGTTTGCAGGTGCCGCGGTGGCGGCGCCTGTCGTGCTGCGCGAGGGCTATGCGCAGGCTGCCGAGGTCAACCTCAAGCTTCACCATTTCCTGCCGGCCGCCTCGAACATCCATCAGAAGTTCCTGACCCCGCTGGTCCGCAAGATCGAGGCCGAGTCAAACGGCCGCATCAAGATCACCATCTTCCCGGCCATGCAGCTGGGTGGCGCCCCGCCGCAGCTCTACGACCAGGCGCGCGACGGCGTGGCCGACATCATCTGGACCTTGCCGGGCAACACGCCGGGCCGCTTCCCGGCCAGCGAGGCGATGGAGCTGCCGTTCGTCGCCGACAAGCTCGGCATTGTGAATGCCCGGGCATTTCAGGAATATGCCGACACCTACCTCAAGGACGAGTTCAAGGAGGTCCATCTCATCTGCGCCTGGGCGCACGATGCCGGGCTGATCCATGCCAACAAGCAGGTGAAGACGATGGAGGACCTCAAGGGTCTGAAGTTGCGCTTCCCGACGCGGCAGGCCGGCGAGGCGCTGAAGGCGCTGGGCGCCAGCCCGATCGGCATGCCGATCCCGCAGGTGCCCGAGAGCCTGGCGCAGAAGGTGATCGACGGCTGTGTCGTGCCCTGGGAGGTCGTGCCCGCGATCAAGGTGCAGGAGCTGCTGAAGTACCACACAGGTATTCCGGGCTCGCCGACCCTCTACACCGCGACCTTCGTGCTCGCCATGAACAAGGGCAGCTACGACAAGGTACCGGCCGACCTGAAGAAAGTGCTCGACGCCAATTCCGGCATGGCGGCCGCGACCATGGCCGGCAAGACCTGGGACGATGCGGGCGCGGCGGTGCTCGAGATGGTTACCAAGCGCGGCGGCAACGTCATCAGTGAGATCTCGGTCGACGAGGCCGGGCGCTGGCGCAAGACCACGCAGCCGGTGATCGATGCCTGGATCGCTTCGGTGAAGGACCGCAATCTCGACGGCACCAAGCTGGTCGAGGCGGTACGAACACTGGTCCAGAAGTACAAGGTGTCCTGAACCCCGCATGGGCTGGATGCGAACGGCTGAAAGGCTCGGCGCGGCGCTTGCTTTGACGGGCGCCGCGCTTTCCCTGTTCATTGCCGGCCTCGTGACGGTGAGCGTGTTGCTGCGCTGGGCGACTTCGAACGGCCTGCCGGGCGATTTCGAGATGGTGCAGATGGCGGTCGCGCTCGCGATCTTCTCCTTCCTGCCCTACACGCAGCTCCGGCGCGGCAACATGCTGGTCGACACCTTCACGAACCGGCTGCCGCCGCGCGCCCTCGCGGCGATCGACGCCTTCTGGGACGTGGTCTACGCCGCGGTCGCTGCGCTGCTGGGATGGCGGCTCTCGGTCGGTGCCACCGACGCCATCAACTCGCACACTTCCACGATGGTGCTGGGCCTGCCGGTTGGATGGGCGATCATGGCCTGCGCCGTGATGGCCGGCCTGCTGGCGCTGGCGTCGCTCATCACGGCCGCCGGCCGCTTCGGAACCGAGACATGACCGGCACGACGGCCGCCATCGCGGGCTTCGCGATCATGCTGCTGCTGATGGCGGCACGCATGCCGATCGGCCTGTCGCTCCTGTTCGTGGGCGGGGCGGGCTATGCTTGGCTGGGCGGCTGGCCGACCTTCCTGAACTACATCAAGGCCACGCCCTATCACGACTTCTCCAACTACACGCTCTCGGTCATCCCGCTCTTCATCCTGATGGGCGCGCTGGCCGAGAAGTCGGGCCTCTCGACGTCCCTGTTCCGTGCCGCGTCGAGCCTGGTCGGCCACCGGCCCGGCGGACTGGCGATGGGCCTGATCGCGGCCTGCACGGGGTTCGGCGCGATCTGCGGATCGTCCGTGGCCACCACGGCGACCTTCGCGCGCGCGGCACTGCCGGAATTCGAGCGCTTTCGGTACGACGCGGGCTTCGCCACCGGCACGGTCGCGGTCGGCGGCACTCTGGGCATCCTGATCCCGCCGTCGGTGATCCTCGTCGTCTATGGAATCTCGACCGAGCAGAACATCGCCAAGCTGTTCATGGCGGCGTTCATCCCGGGCGTCCTGGCCTCGATCTTCTACTGCATCGTCATCGCACTGGTGGTGCGCCTCCGGCCCGAGCTGGGGCCGGCGCTGCCGCGCGTGCCGATGGACCAGCGGTTCCGCGACATCGCCGCCGTCTGGCCCGCGATCCTCGTGGCGCTGGTGGTGCTGGGCGGCATCTATGGCGGCATCTTCTCGCCGACCGAGGGAGCGGCGGTCGGCGTCATCGCGATGCTGGTCGTGTCGGTGCTGGTGGGCGGCATGCGCTGGGCGGGGCTGAAGGCCGCATTGCTGCAGACCGCCGAGACGGCGGGCATGATCTTCCTGATCCTGCTAGGCGCCGACGTGTTCAACGCCTTCCTGGCGCTGTCCCAACTCCCGGTGGCCGCTGCCGAATGGATCGGCAATTCGGGCTTCACCCCCTACGGCGTGATGGCGCTGATCCTGTTCTTCTACATCCTGCTGGGCGCAGTCATGGACGAGCTGGCCATGATCCTGCTCACCCTCCCGATCTTCTTCCCGATCGTGCAGGCGCTCGACTTCGGCATGGCCGCCGACGATGTCGCGATCTGGTTCGGCATCCTGGTGCTGATCGTGGTCGGCATCGGCCTGACCGCGCCGCCGATCGGTCTCAACGTCTTCGTGGTCTCGGCCATCGCCCGCCATGTCGCTCTGACGCGCATCTACCGCGCCGTCCTGCCCTTCATCGCCGCCGACATCATCAGGCTCGGGCTGGTGATGGCCTTTCCCGCACTCGCCCTGGCAACGGTGCGGCTGCTGACATGAAGCCGACGGCTTCGGACATCGTGCTAGAAGACACCCCATGGAACCGCTCGAGAACTGCCCCCGTGAGACCCTCGCCGCCGTGCGCGGCATCCTGACCGACATCGACGACACCGTTTCAAGCGACGGCACACTGACCGCCGAGGCCTATGGCGCATTGCAGGCGCTGAAGAAGGCCGGGCTGCTGGTCATCCCGGTGACCGGGCGGCCGGCCGGCTGGTGCGATCACATCGCCCGCTTCTGGCCGGTCGATGCCGTTGTAGGAGAGAACGGCGCCTTCTGGATGTGGCACGACCATAGCCAGAAGCGTCTGCGCACCCGTTTCATCCAGTCCGATGCCGAGCGTGCCGAGGGGCGCCGCCGGCTGGTGCTGGTGCGCACCGAGATGCTGCAGGAAGTGCCGGGCGCGGGCATCGCCTCCGACCAGCCCTATCGCCTGGCCGATCTCGCCGTCGATTTCTGCGAGGACGTGCCGCCGCTGCCGGCTGCCGACATCAAGCGCATCGTGGCGATCTTCGAGCGCCACGGCGCCAAGGCGAAGGTGAGCTCGATCCACGTCAACGGCTGGTTCGGCGACTACGACAAGCTCACGACCAGCCGCACGATGATGCAGGAGTTGTTCGGGGTCGACCTCGCGGTCGACAAGGCGGCCTATGTCTTCTCCGGTGATTCGCCCAACGACGCGCCAATGTTCGGTTATTTCCCGAATGCCGTAGGCGTGGCCAACGTCGTGGCTTTCGCCGACCTGCTGGAGCACCGGCCGCGCTGGGTCACGAGGGCCCGCTCGGGTTCGGGCTTCGTCGAGCTGGCGAAGGCGCTGCTGGCGGCCCGAAGCTAGCTTATCGCGCCTAGCTCAGCGCGCGGGAGGGGGGCCGATCAGCAAGGAGCCATAGTGGGTGACGCTGTCGCCCTGGCTCCAAACGCCAACGGGCCCTGGCTGCATCAGCGTGCGGTCGGTGACGTCGAACAGCTTCTTGCCGTCGAGAGCCACCTCGATGCGGTCGCTGACGGCGATTACCCGCAGCGAATGCCATTGGCCCAGCTCTACCGGCGCCTCCTTCATGCTGAGCTGGCTGCGCTTGCCTTTGTCCATCCGGTAGAGGCGGACCGAGTTGTCACGGGCGTTGGCGCGCACGACGTAATAGTCGTTGGCGCTCTGGGCGCGGAACATGAAGCCCGCCACCTGGTCGCGCGACCCCGAAACCGGCTTGAAGCGCAGCGTGGCGTCGAAGTCGCGGCCTGAGGCCTGCTCGGAAATGCACAGCGGAAAGCGCTGGTCGGTCGCATCGGGCTCACTCTCGACCAGCACCCAGCCGTCCGGCCCGTCGGCATCGCGGACCGCACGCCAGTCGGCCGGCCGGCCGATGCCGGTCTTGCCCTGGGTGCAGCCGACGCGACCATCCGGCGTGGTGAGCGGCACGACGAGCTGTGCCGAGGCAGGCAGGGCGATGAAGAGGAGAGGAAACAGCAAAAGCAGGAATCGCATTGCCGGAGACTAGCAAAAAACGCGGCAAGCTTGACCGAAGATGCGAGAGGGAGGAGTTTACGCGCGGCCGTATTTCGGACGAAATCTTCAAGGGGGAAATCAATGCGTCTTTGCACCATCCTGAACGGCGGCAAGCCGGTCGTCGGCGTCAAACTGGGCGATGGGAAGATCATCGACCTCAGCAAGCAGATGCCGCGCGGGCCGAAGACGGTCGTCGAGATCCTGGCCGGCGGCAAGAAGGTCCAGCAGGAAGTGCTCAAGGCCTGCGCCAAGCCGAAGGCCGGCGCCACCGTGTCGGAGAAGTCGGCCAAGTACCTGACGCCGATCCCGGCGCCGGGCAAGATCCTCTGCATCGGCCTCAACTACCGCAAGCACGCCGAGGAGACCGGCAGCCCAATCCCGCAGTACCCGGTCGTATTCACGCGCTTCAACAACACGCTGGTGCCGCACAAGGGCAAGATGCTGTCGACGACGCATTCGGTGGAATTCGACTGGGAGGCCGAGCTCACCATCGTGATCGGCAAGAAGTGCCGCAACGTGCCGAAGGAGAAGGCTCTGTCGGTGATCGCGGGCTACGCCTGCTTCAACGACGGCTCGATCCGCGACTGGCAGCGCAAGTCGGGCGGCCAGTTCACCCTGGGCAAGAACTTCGACGGCACCGGCGGCTTCGGCCCCGACATCGTCACCTCGGACGAGCTGCCCAAGGGCGCCGCGCCGCTGCGCATCATGACCCGCGTCAACGGCGTCACCATGCAGGACAGCAGCACCGACGACCTGATCTTCGACGTGCCGACCCTGGTGCATGAACTCAGCAAGTGCATGACCCTCGATCCGGGCGACATCATCATCACCGGCACCCCGTCAGGCGTGGCGATGGCCCGCAAGCCGCAGCCCTGGCTGAAGCCGGGCGACGTCTGCGAGGTCGAGATCGAGGGCATCGGCACCCTGCGCAACACGATCGCCCAGGGCGGCTGATCGGCGCTCGGGGGCAAGCCCCTTCAACGACCAACGGCGGCCTCGAAAGGGGCCGCCGTTTTTCATTGGAGCGCGCCACTCCAGTGGCGCTCATGAATCATGATGCGCCACTGGAGT
>JAESFU010000213.1_pt1 | contig 66364 bp, 68 predicted proteins | sample 9269461 | NCBI WGS metagenome assembly JAESFU01 (sample SAMN14502556, study PRJNA617107) | algae metagenome | isolation source: Stenomitos rutilans HA7619-LM2 and co-occurring heterotrophs from cave walls | place: USA: Waikapalae cave, Hawaii | collected 2009-07-28
GGGCGTGCCGGTGTGGCAGTTGCTGGGCGGCAAGGTGCGCGACAGCGTGCGCGTCTACACCCACCTCCGCCGTGGCAGCGTCAGCGCGCGCGTTTCCCACACCGACATCTCGGCCTTCTGCGATGCAGTGCAGGAGACGATCGAGATGGGCTACAACGCCATCAAGCTCGGCTTCGTCCCCTACACCGGCTACGACGCGCCGCTGCAGGCTGTGAAGCACACCGAAAAGCTCGCCGCCGCGGTGCGCGAGCGGGTTGGCGACGCTGTCGATGTGATGACCGATTTCCACGGCCGCCCGGACTCGATCGATGCGGCGATCGCCTATATCCGGGCGATCGAACCGATCAAGCCGCTGTTCTGCGAGGAAGTGATCCAGCCCGGCGATACGGCGGCGATGGCCGATATCGCGCATCGCGTGCAGAGCCCGCTGGCGACCGGCGAGCGGCTGTTCACGCCGCGGGAATTCGCCGAAGTCGCCGAGACGCGCGCTGTCGCCTATGTGCAGCCGGATCTCGCGCATTGTGCCGGCATCACCGGCGGACGAAAGATCGCGGCGATCGCGGAAGCTGCGCATATGGGCGTCTGCCCGCACAATCCGATGGGACCTGTGGCGGGCGCAGTGGCGCTCAATTTCGATGTCGCAACGACGAACTTCGTGATCCAGGAAGAGGCCGTCGGCATCGTCCCGCATTTTGAGGAAATCTGCTCGGTCTATCCGCTGAAGCTCAAGGACGGCGCCTGGGAAATTCCGCAGGCGCCGGGGCTCGGCATCGAGATCGACGAGAAGGCGGCGGCGAAGTATCCGTTCAAACAGGAGGTGATCCCGGCCGAGGAATCGATCCTCAGCGACGGGCGCATCGCCAACTGGTGATGGAGCGCGTCAGCCGGCGCGCGCCTGCACCTGCCGGAGATTGGCCTGCACATCCTCGAGCGTATCGGGCACATAGACGCCGATGAGCTGGGCCATGTTGCGCACCGCGGGGTAGTCGAGCTTGCCGCGCAGCGCCATGTCGACCAACACGGCGACGGCCTCGCCGGGCGGCATGGGTGGACGGTAGCTGCGGGCTTCCGACAGGGCGGCATAGACGTCGCAGACGGTTAGGGCGCGAGTGATCTTGTCGATCTGGCTGCCGCGCAGGCCGTCAGGGTAGCCGCTGCCGTCCAGCGCTTCGTGGTGGCCGCGCACCGCACGCAGCACGGCATTGGGCAATCCCATGCCGAGCAGGCGTTCGTGGCCGATGACGGGGTGGCGCGCGATTACCGCAAACTCTGTCTCGTTCAGCCCACCGGGCTTGTCGAGAATGTGCAGCGGAATCTCCGCCTTGCCGATGTCGTGCAGGATCGCAGCCGAGATCAGCGCCTGCGCCTCCTCCGCCTCGAGGAAGGCCCGGGCGTAGGACGCCGCCGTCGCGGAGACGAGCAGGCAGTGCTGGAACGTGCCCTCGTGGTGCTGGCGTACGGTATCGAGCCAGGGCCCCAGATCGACTTCGGACAGGGACTGGGACAGTAGCGCCGCGCCGGCGCGAACGTCGGCCCCCGAGACATCGCCATCGCTACCCACGGCGGAGAACAGGGACGACAGCAGACGCCCCGCGCTCTCGACCGCCGCGCCTTCGCGCTTGGACTTGAGCTGGGCGAGCTTGCGACCATCGAGCGGATATTGCGCGCTGATCGACAACCTGCGGATCAGGCCGACGATGACATTTTCGCGGAAGATCGTTTCCGTGGCGCCAAGTGCATGCGCCTGGGTGCGCGCGGCGTGCAGGTCGGAGCCGGCATCCAGGAGGAATATCCACGCCTGTTCGCGCGGACGGCGTAGGGACTTGACCCGGGCGATCACGTCGCGCGCCCGGATGTCGACGTCGAAGATAACGGTGGGTGCGTCCTTGGCAGAGCCGACAGATGCCAGATCGACGACCGGCGCGCCGACATGGCTGGCGACGCGGCGCGCGTGCTCCAGATGTGTCGCGTCGGATACCAGATACGGAGTGCCGGTCGTCATCGCGTCACCAGCACGGCGCGGCTGCGGGAGCAAACCAGAGTTTGCGCCAATGTCAGCCCGGATGCGCCAACGTCCATTCGATAGAGCCCCCATTCAGGGCGCGGCCCAAAATCTTGGTCGTGAACATAATATGCTCAAATAGGCCACACCAACAACTTCCGATAAGGCCAAACAGACCTTTCAATAGTGTTACGAGCATGCAGCCTCGGCGCCGATACGCCCCCAAATACTGATGTTTGCGTGGTCGGACGCTAACCATTTCGTAGCAGGCGGCCGCAACGGGCCCCGCATGACTGTCGAGTCCTAGTTGAGCAGCCGTCCGTGGTGGCGCAGAACAAGGCCGATAGCACCCATGCAGGCGCCATTGTCGGTGAAGTGCGACGGGCGCAGGATGGTGCGGGCGCTGTCGGGCACGTCGTCATGCTTGATCAGGGAATAACGTTCGTATCCGCGGGCGAGCGCCCCCATGAACAGGTCGCCGGTCAGGGCCAGGCGACCGGACACGACGACGAGCGGCGGATTGATCACCGAGCTGATCACGCCCAGCCCGTGGCCGCCCGCTTCGCCGGCCCGGTCGACCAGCGCACGGCAGAATGTGTCGCCGGCGATGGCGAACTGGACCACGTCGGTAATCTGCAAGCGGCGGCCGAAGTGCCGCTCCGCCTCCGCCAGCGACGAGCGAAAGCTGACATAGACCTCGAGGCACCCGCGGTTGCCGCAACGACAGAGCGGACCGTTGGGATCGAGGACGACGTGACCAAACTCGCCTGCTCCGCCGGCCACGCCACGCAGCACCCGGCCACCGGAGACGATCGCCCCACCGACACCCAGATCGATGGTGTAGACGACAAAATCCTCAAAACCCTGCGCGGCGCCCCAGGTCATCTCGGCGATGGCGGAGCAGTTGCTCTCGTTGTCGCAGAAGATCGGCACGCCGGGAAAGATCGGCTGCAGCATGGCGCGCAGGTCGACGCCGGCCCAGTCGGGCATGCCGCCGGCCCGCAGCACGAGGCCAGTTACCGGATTGACCGGCCCACCCATGCCGACTCCGACTCCAAGCAGGCCCTCGGGCGACTGCCATTGCCCCTTGTAGGCCTCCGCGATCAGGTCGCGAACATAGCCGACGGCGGCATCGGGACTATAGCCGGGCTCGAGCGTGACCGACCGTTCGGCCAGCACGGTGTGCGAGACATCGGCCACCATGATCTGGATTTCCGTGAGCCCGATCAGAATGCCGATGCAGGTGCCGGCCTCCGGATTGAGCGTCAGCGACGTTGCCGGACGACCCACGCTCCCGGCCGACTCACTGGCCGCCTCGACCACCATGCCGGACCGGCGCAGCTCGGACAGCGCCGTCGAGACTGTGGATTTCGCTAGCCCGGTCAGCCGCGACAGTTGCACGGCACTCAACGCTCCGCGCTCGGTCAACATGCGGACAATACGCGTAGTCGGCGTGTCCTGCCCGCCATCGGCGAGCAAGGACTTGAGCTCGATCTTGTTCACGCCTCCCCCTCCGTCAGCGCGTTGACAAGCCGAATAAGTTCACCATAGAACTAATACGACGGTGCCGTGGAGGATGTGCACCGCTCAGGGAAAAGTGCAAGTGCCCCACGGAGGCCGACAATAAGTCGGAGGGGGCATCGGCACTAAGGGAGAGAGACAATTATGAAGTTCACGACCTCGGTCGCGCTTGGCGCGGCCACGATGATGGCTGCCGCCCTGCTTTCGAGCACTGCGATGGCCGAACCCAAGGTGCTCATGCTGCACCAGTGGGCCTCGGGCAACGACGCTGCGTCGATTGCCAAGCTGGGCGAGATGTTCACCGCCAAGGGCGGCACCTGGGAGCAGACCGCCATTGCCGGTCACACCGCCAACACCCTCGCCAAGCTTCGCGCTGACGTGGTTGCCGGCAATGCTCCGGCTGCCGTGCAGCTGAAGGGCCCGGAAATCGCCGAGTGGGCTGCCACCGGCGGCACCGCCGACATGGACGAACTCGCTACCGCCGAGGGCTGGGATGCCGTCGTCGCTCCCGAACTGCTGCCGGTGATGAAGCCGGAAGGCAAGTGGGTCGCCGCGCCGATGAACATCCACCGGATCAACTGGATCTGGGGCAACAAGGCCGCGATGGAATCGGTTGGCGTTACCGCGCTGCCCAAGACCTGGGCCGAGTTCAACGACGCCTGTGAAAAGGCGATCGCCGGCGGCAAGGTCTGCCTCGCGCACTTCAGCGCCGACTGGTCTGACTCAACCACGTTCGAGACCGTCGTCTACGGCCAGGATATCGATCTCTACCGCAAGGCCTTCGTTGAAGGCGACGTGGACGCCCTGCGTTCGGAAGGCATGATCAAGGCCTTCGAGCAGATGAAGCTGATGGTCACCAAGTACATGGACCCGGCGATTGCCGGCCGTGACTACGATACCGGCGCCAACATGATGTCCAACGGCGATGCGCTGTTCTTCATCATGGGTGACTGGGAACTCGGCCGTCTCGTTTCGATCGGCAAGACCCCCGGCACCGACATCCTGTGTGGCCAGTCGCCGACCGACTGGGGCCAGCCCGGCTTCATCCTGAACTCGGACTCGGTGGTGTTCTTCAAGCAGAACGACCCGGATTACCAGGAAGGCCAGAAGCTGCTCGCTTCCACCATCCTGAGCCCCGAGTTCCAGACGGTGTTCAACATCGCCAAGGGCTCGATCCCGGCTCGTCTCGACGTCGACCTGTCGCAGGGCTTCAATGCCTGCCAGCAGCAGAGCCAGGCCGAACTCAAGGCCTCGATCGATGCCGGCACGCTCGTCCGCTCGATGGCGCACAACATGACCGTGCTCCAGAAGTATCGCGGCGCGATGATGGACACCATCACCGAGTTCGTGAACGCTCCTGAGATGACGGCCGAAGAAGCCGCCAACATCATGGCCGACGCCGTCGAAGCCCAGATGTAACGACCTTTCCGAGATCGGCCGCGGCAGTGCTGCGGCCGATCCTTATTCTACTCAATCGGAGGGGGAGCCGTGAGTACCGCCGGAGATTCCATGGCGGGTGGTACGAGTACCTGGGAACGACTCAAGAAGTGGGTCCCGGTCTTCGTCATCGCACCGTCGATCATTGCCTCGTTCATTTACGTTTTTGTCTTCGCGGGCTGGACGTTCTACATCTCGCTGAGCGACTCCACGCTGCTGCCGAGCTACGGTTTCCGTGGCCTCGAGAACTACATCAGCCTGTGGAGCAACCGCCGCTGGGGCGTCGCCTACTCCAACCTCTTCTTCTTCTCGGCATTCTACGTGTTCGCGGCGATGGCCATCGGCCTGCTGCTGGCGCTGCTGATGGACCAGAAGATCCGCGCCGAGAGCTTCTGGCGCACCATGTACATGTATCCGCTGGCGGTGAGCTTCATCGTCACCGGTACGGTCTGGCAGTGGCTCTACAATCCCACCGCCGGCATCCAGTTTCTCGTCAACTCGCTAGGCTGGACGGACTTCGAGTTCGCCCTCACCACCGACCGCAAGAACGCCATCTGGGCGATCATCATCACCGGTGTGTGGCAGAGTGCCGGCTTCACCATGGCGCTGTTCCTCGCGGGCCTGCGTTCGGTTGACGGCGACATCATCAAGGCCGCCTCGATCGACGGCGCATCGACGTTCCGGATCTACCGCAAGGTGATCCTGCCCTCGATCACGCCGATCTTTCTCGCGGTGGCGGTGGTGCAGCTGCAGGCGGCGATCAAGACCTTCGATCTTGCCGTGGCGCTGACCAATTCCGGCCCCGGCATCTCGACCACCTTCCCCGCCACCTACGTCTACGACCTGATGTTCCAGCGTGGCGAGATCGGCGAAGGCGCGGCAGCGGCAATGATGATCCTCGCGGCGCTCGCCGTGGTTCTGGTGCCGTACTCGCTGTACCTCGCTTGGCGTCGCAGAAGGGAGAGCGGCCGTGGCTGAAGCAACCATTTCATCGACCGGCGCCGTCATCGACCATGAGGCGAGTGTCGCCAGCCGTCGCCGGCTGATCAGCCGGATCGTGATCTACGGCCTGCTGACGGTGTTTGCGATGTTCTACATCGTGCCGCTGCTGGTGGTGATCGTGAACTCGTTCCGCCCGCTGCAGGAAATCGCCGAGAACGGGCTGATGTCGCTGCCGCAGAGCCTGCACCTGAGCGCCTGGCCCCAGGCCTGGGGCGAGTTCTGCATCGGCGGCCAGTGCGCCGGCATGCAGCGCTACTTCTGGAACTCGGTGATGATGGTGGTCCCGGCCACGATCATCTCCACCGCGCTCGGCGCCATCAACGGCTACGTGCTCAGCAAGTGGCGCTTCAAGGGCTCCGAGGTGATCTTCGGCATGATGCTGCTCGGCGTGTTCATGCCCGGCCAGATCGCGCTGCTGCCCTGGGCGTTCCTTCTCGGCAAACTCGGCCTCGCCAATTCGGTCTACGGCCTGATCCTGGTGCACTGCATCCAGGGCCTCGCATTCACCACGCTGTTCTGCCGCAACTACTTCATCGGCATCCCCGATGACCTGGTGAAGGCAGCCCGCATCGACGGCGCCGGCTTCTGGCGGATCTTCTACAAGATCATCCTGCCGATCTCGCCGCCGATCCTCATTGTGACCGTCATCTGGCAGTTCACCGGCATCTGGAACGAGTACCTGTTCGGCGTGGTGCTGAACTCGGGTGCCAACCAGCCGATCACCGCAGCGCTCGTGGCGCTGTCGATGAGCGGAACGACGGTGCGCTCCTATGACGTCATGAGTGCGGCCGTGCTGATCGGCGCCCTTCCCCCGCTGCTCGTCTACTTCTTCGGCGGCAAGTACTTCGTCCGCGGCCTGACTTCAGGCGCGATCAAGTGATCCGGAAAGCATAGTCCAATGGCATCGCTGACTATCAAGAACCTCTACAAGAACTACGGCGTGGTCGAAGTCCTCAAGGGCGTGAACCTCGAGGCCGAGACCGGCGAGTTCATTGCCCTCGTCGGCCCGTCCGGTTGCGGCAAGTCCACGCTGCTCGCCATGATCGCCGGCCTCGAGACCGTCACCGGTGGCGAGATCTGGATCGGTGACCGGCTGGTCAACTCGGTGGCGCCCAAGGACCGTGACATCGCCATGGTGTTCCAGTCCTACGCGCTCTACCCGACCATGACCGTGCGCCAGAACATGGCCTTCGGCATGGAAAGCCGCGGCGTGCCGAAAGCGGAACAGGACGCGGCCATCGCCCGCGTCGCCGCCCTGCTGCAGATCGAACCGCTGCTCGGTCGCAAGCCGGGCCAGCTCTCGGGCGGCCAGCGCCAGCGCGTCGCCATGGGCCGCGCGCTCGTGCGTGATCCTGCGCTCTTCCTGTTCGACGAACCGCTGTCGAACCTCGATGCGAAGCTGCGTGTCGACATGCGCACGGAGATCAAGAAGCTGCACCAGCGCGTCGGCAAGACTACCGTGTACGTGACGCACGACCAGGTCGAAGCCATGACGCTCGCCTCGCGCATCGCGGTGATGCACCAGGGCGAAGTGCAGCAGTTCGCCGATCCGGACACGGTCTACAACCGGCCGGCCAACACCTTCGTTGCCGGCTTCATGGGCTCGCCCTCGATGAACTTCATCGATGCCGAGATCACTTCGGCCAATGGCGCGCCCTCGGTCAGCTTCCCGCTGAGCAATGGCAGCGTGGCGAACCTGCCGCTCTACAACGGTGTCGCGGACCGGGCGCAGAGCAAGAAGGTCATTCTCGGCATTCGGCCCGAGCACCTGAGCCGGCAGAACCAGTCGACGGTTGGCAAGCAGGGCATCGCGACGATGAGCGCCCCGGTCGAAGTCGTGGAGCCAACGGGCGCCGAGACGATGGCCGTGCTGAAGTTCGGCGATCGCGAGATCGTCGGTCGCTTCTCGCCCGACGACGCGCCGCGCACCGGCGAGGACATGCCGCTGGCGGTCGATATGACCCGGGCGTGCCTGTTCGACCCGAGCACCACGCGACTGATCTAGGGGCGGTTCAAATTACCACGTTCGCCAAATACCCCAGCCTCGAGGGGCGGGTCGTGTTCGTCACCGGCGGCGCGTCGGGCATCGGTGCGGAGATCGTCCGCGCCTTTGCCGGACAGGGCAGCAAGGTCGGCTTCGTCGATATTCTCGAGGAGGACGGCAAGGCGCTGGCCAGGGAGACCGGTGCGGAGTTCCTCGCCTGCGACGTGACCGATACGTCCCGTCTCAAGGCGGCGATCGACAACGTCCATTCCCGCCTCGGCGCGATCGGCGTTCTCGTCAACAACGCTGCCAACGACAATCGCCACGAGATCGACGATGTCACCGAGGACTACTGGGATGCCTCGCTCGACCTGAATCTCAAGCCGCAGTTCTTCGCCTCGCAGGCCGTGCGCGCCCAGATGAAGAGCCTGGGTGGTGGATCGATCATCAATTTCTCCTCTATCGCCTGGCGTGGTGGCGCGTCGAACATGCCGGTCTACGCCACGGCGAAGTCGGCGACGATCGGTCTCACCCGCGCCTTGGCGCGCGGCTTCGGCGACGACAATATCCGCGTCAACGCCATCGAGCCCGGCGCGGTGATCACCGAGCGGCAGAAGCGGCTCTGGTTCAAGGACGAGGCCGCCATCGACAGCGTCGTCGCCCGCCAGATCATCAAGACGCGCCTGCTCGGCGACGAGATCGCTCGCACGGTGCTGTTCCTCGCATCCGACGACAGTCGAATGATCACCAAGCAGGCAATTACTGTAGATGCAGGGTTGCGCTAGCCGCAGCCTGTCCCTTCCCGCCCGAACCACGGTGAAGCCATGAAACTGACGACCGGCCTCAACCCCTACGGCCTGACCTACTATCTTGGCCTGCAGGGCGCAGGCACGCCGCGCCACAACCCGAATGGCGCTGGCCTCGAAGGCTTCATCCGGCTCACCCAGGAACTGGGCGGCAAGGCCATCGAGCTCTGGGAAGGCTGGCTTAAGGACATGTCCGAGGCCGACCTCGCTTCGCTGAAGCGTCGGCTCGACGATCTGGGCTGGAAACGCGTGCTGAGCTCGGGACTGCAGCATGGCGACATGGACCTGCTCATCAAGTGCGCCAAGGCGCTCGATGCCCAGTTCATCCGCGTGGCGCTGACCCCGATCCTCTGCGGTGATCGCGCTGCGGCCGGTCAGAAGTGGCACGATCTCGTGAGCTCGGTGCATCAGAAGCTCGAGGCAGCGGTGCCCAAGCTCGAAGCGGCGAACGTCACCCTGCTGATCGAGAACCACCAGGATTTCACCAGCCGCGAGCTGGTCGGGCTGTGCGAGGAATACGGTGCGCACGTCCGCATCGTGTTCGACATGGCCAACACCTTCCCGGTGGGCGAGTCGCCGCTCGATTTCGCCCGGGTGATCGCACCCTATGTGCGGCACTGCCATGTGAAGGACTATCGCGCCGTGATGGAGCCCGATGGCTTCCGACTGGTGCGCTGCCCGTCCGGCGATGGCTGCGTGCCGCACAAGGAAATGTTCGACATCCTCGCCGAGCACAATGACGAGATGATCGCCTGCATCGAGATCGGCGCGCTGGATGACCGGCACGTCAAGCTCTACACGCCCGAATGGTGGCACGGCTACGCGCCCAAGGAGGCGGAGAGCCTCGCCGCGTGCCTGCTGGCTCTGCAGAAGAACCGCTTCGCGCCGGGCGAGGAGTGGCGCACGCCGTGGCAGCGCAATGCCGACCACGAACTTATCGATTACGAGCTGGGGCAGTACCGCAAGAGCGCGGCCAACCTCAAAGCTCAAGGCTTGATGTGAATTAGGAGGCCCCGGTGGCAAAGGATCTGGCTGGTAAAATCGCATTCGTCACAGGCTCGGGCCGTGGCCTGGGCAGCGTGATGGCGCGCAAGCTCGCGGCGCGCGGCGCCGATGTCGTGGTGCACGACCTCACCTGGGACGCTTCGGCCAAGTATGGCGAGGGCGCGAACCTGGGCGAGATGATCAAGACGATCGAGGGCCTGGGCGTCCGCTCCATGGGCGTCACCGGCAACATCGGTGATCGCGACGCGGTCAACGCCATGCGCAAGGAGATCGAGGAGAAGTTCGGCCCGGTCGAAATCCTCGTCAACTGCGCCGGTGGCGATATCGGCGCGTCGGGCAACAAGCCGGTGCCCAACAACATCCTCGGCATCACCTACGAAGACCTGACGACGCTCACCAACAACAACCTGATCGGCACGATGCTGGTCACCCAGGCCTTCGTGCCGCAGATGGTCGAGCGCCAGCACGGCATCGTCGTCAACATCGCCTCGGTGGCTGCCCATATCGGCGTGAGCCATGGCGGCATCTACGCGACGCTGAAGGCGGCCGTGACGCACTACACCCGCTGCCTCGCCGACGAAGTCCGCGAGCATGGCGTGCGCGTCAACGCCGTCAGCCCAGGCCCGTCCAAGACGGCTCGCTTCCAGGCGACGCGCACGGTCGACCCCGACAAGATGAACTCCAACAAGGTCTCGATGGACCGCTATGCCGAGCCCGAGGAAATCGCCGATGCGGTGGTGTTCCTGTGCTCGCCGGAGGCCAAGTTCATCCACGGCCAGCTGCTGCGCGTCGATGGCGGCCTGCAGCTCTACGCCGGCTGATCTAGACTGATCCGCAATCAAGAAGGGCCCTCCCATCCGGAGGGCCCCTTTTCATTTGAGGGACAATCCGCTTGTCCGGCCGCGTCGGCGCCGCTAACCCTGCCGCGCAACCGCCGGAGCCACGATGCCCACACTCGGCCTGCTCATCGCCGCTGTCGCCCTCGTCCTTTCGGCGCTCGTCACCTTCGCAATGCTGCGTCGGGCGCGCCGGACCGGGCTTGTGCAGGCACCGAACGAGCGCTCCTCTCATAGCGTGCCGACCCCGACTGGCGGCGGAATTGGCATCGTCGTGGGTGGCACCTTCGCGGGCCTCCTCACCGCGGCGCTGATCCCGTTCCTCGCCATACCGGCTATGATGGCGGCCCTGCTCATCGCGTGGATCGGCTATCTCGACGACCGCCGCCCGCTTGCAGCGCGCTGGCGGCTCGGCGCGCAGGTGCTGCTGATGGGCGCGGTGGTCGCCGTGCTGCCGCTCGACCTGATCCCCGTCCCCGATACCGTGTCGCTGGTCGTCCTGGCGCTGGCCGGAGCGCTCTGGATCAACCTCTACAACTTCATGGACGGGATCGACGGGCTCGCGGGTTCGGAAGCTGTGTTCATCCTCGGCGGGGCCGCCCTCCTCGCCTGGCTCGGCAATGCCGGCGTCGTCGAGGATCCGCGCCTGTGGTGGATGGTCGGGCTCGCCGCCGCTTGCCTCGGATTCCTGCTGTTCAACTGGCCACCGGCGCGCATCTTCATGGGCGATGCCGGCAGCACCTACCTCGGCCTGATGATCGCGTTCTTCGCCCTCACCACCACGTTCAGCTTCTGGCTCAGTCCGTGGCAGTGGTTGATCCTTGCGGCGCTGTTCATCGCCGATAGCCTCACCACGCTCGGACGCCGCCTCGTCAACCGCGAGCGCGTATGGGAGGCGCACAAGCGGCACGCCTATCAGGCGCTGCAGCGCCGCTTCGGATCGCACCGCAAGGCAACCCTGCTCTACGTCGCGATCAACTTTGTGGTGCTGCTGCCGCTCGCGTGGCTGGCCGGCCGGTACGCGGACTGGGCGCAACCGATCACCGGTGGTGTCTTCGTCGTCCTGGTACCGCTGATGCTGCTGGCCGGTGCCGGTGCGCCGCTAGAGCAGGCTCAGCACATAGGCGCCGGCGCCGATGATCGCAAATGAAGCGATGGCCGAGGCGACGAGCATGTTCTTGGCGAAATGGACCTGCCAGCTCAGCTCGCGCTTGGTGATCGCGCGGACATCAAATTGCTCGACTTCCTGCTCGATCATGACGCAAGCCCCTCAGCTCCTCGATGAGGGTGCGCGCATCGGGGGATAGCGGCCAGCGCCTTCGCAAATCGTGCTTAATTATCGTCAAATGCCGTGTAGGCTCGACGGATCGCGATGGCGTGTAGTGCGGCAATCAACCCGGTCACGGGCTTGCCATACTTGAAGCGCTTCTGCCGCGCCTTCGTTTCGGATAGTGCCCTGATGCTGCTCCAGCGCCGTCGTTTCTTCGCCCTTGCCGGGATCAGCCTGCTCGGCGCCTGCACCTCGATCGTCCCCCCTGCCCCGGCTCCCGGGCCAAGTCCCGGCCCCAGCCAGCTGACGCGCGACGCGATCATTTCCGCGATCAACCGCACCCGCGCCGCCAATGGCCGGCCGCCACTGAAGTACAATACGCAGCTCGAAACGGCCGCCCGCTCGCAGGCCAACCTAATGGCCAGCAAGGACCAGCTGTCGCACAATCTGGGCGTAACCCTGCGCGAGCGCGTGCGCGCCGCCGGTTACTACGGTGCCGTGGGCGAGAATGTCGCCGGCGGGCAGACGACGCTCGACCAGGCCATCCAGGGCTGGCTCAATTCCCCGGCGCATCGCGAGGCGCTGCTGTCCACCCGCTTTGTCGAATTCGGCCTTGCTGCGGCCAGCGTCGCTCCGGGCGTCAAGAGCCGCTACAAGATCTACTGGGCGTTCATCGCCGGCGGCCCGTTCGAAGCCTGGATCGGCGCGGAACCGCCCAAGCACTGACACCCCGATCAGGGCATCAGCTGGCCGCCATTCACATCGATGATCTGGCCGGTGATGTAGCCGGACATGGACGAAGCGGCGAGGAACACATAGGCGCCGACGCAGTCCTCGGCCGTCCCCAGCCGCTTCATCGGGATCTGCGCCGCCGCGGTTTCGATCACCGCCTTGGGCGTCGTGTCATGGAACGGGGTGATGATAAAGCCCGGCGCCACCACATTGACGCGGATATTGTCGGGCGCGAACTCGCGCGCCGCGTTGCGGGTGATCGAGTGCACCGCCGCCTTGGCCGAGGCATAGACGGCAGAACCGCCGAAGCCGCCGAAACGCCCGGCCACCGAGCCGGTATTGATCACCGAACCGCCACCGGCCGCCTTCAGGTGCGGATAGGCGGCCTTGGTCACCGCCAGCACTGAACGGACGTTGAGATTGTAGACCCGCTCGTAGGTCGCCTCGTCAAAAGCGGCATTGGTGACGCGGTCGAGGATGGCGCCGGCATTGTTGATGAGGATATCGAGCCCGCCGAGCCCGGCCACCGCATCTGCCACGATCCGGTCGGCCTCGCCCGAGCGGCTGACATCGCCCAGCACCACTACGGCCTTGCCGCCGGCGGCGCGGATCTCGCCGGCGACGGCTTCGGCGGCCTCGGCATTCTTGTTGCCATGCACCGTCACCGCGACGCCGAGCCGCGCCAGTTCCCTGGCCACGGCGGCGCCGATGCCGGTCGACGAACCGGTAATCAAGGCGCGCTTTCCCTTGAGATCTTCCAGCACAGCAACTCCCTCCACTTGCTTTGCCGGAAGACTAGCGGCGCGTGGGCGTGACGCAATCCGACCTATTGGTGTGGGAAACTGTTTCCGCAACACCGATCATGACAGCAATGCTGCTGTACCTGCCACAAAGTTGCCGCAAGCTTGAAGGTTACGGCGCGCCCGAGGGGGGCAGGCCGATACTTTGGTCCTGAGGGGGAACCAATGGCAACAGCAGAGAATGCCGAAACAACCTCGACAAGAGGCGGCGGCATGACGAAGGACGAGCGTTTCGTCATCGTCGCGTCCTCGACCGGCACAGTCTTCGAATGGTACGACTTCTATCTCTATGCGACGCTGGCGCCGTTCTTTGCGGCACTGTTCTTCCCGCCGGGAAATGAAACGGCAGCGCTGCTCTCCGCCTTCGCGACCTATGCCGCCGGCTTCCTCGTTCGCCCGTTCGGCGCCGTGGTGTTCGGACGTATCGGCGACCTCGTCGGCCGGAAGTACACCTTCCTCATCACCATCCTGGTGATGGGTCTTTCGACCTTCGCGGTCGGCCTGTTGCCGACCTATGCGCAGGTCGGCGTGCTCGCCCCCATCCTGCTCGTGACGCTGCGCCTGCTTCAGGGTCTCGCGCTCGGCGGCGAATATGGCGGCGCCGCGACCTATGTTGCCGAGCATTCACGGCCCGGTACCCGCGGCTTTGCCACGAGCTGGATCCAGACCACGGCGACGCTCGGCTTCTTCATGTCGCTGCTCGTCATCGGCGTCAGCCGTATCGCCATTCCGCCGGCCGCCTACAGCGACTGGGGCTGGCGCCTGCCGTTCCTCGTCTCGGTGGTTCTGCTGCTCTACTCCATCTGGGTGCGGCTCAAGCTCAATGAATCGCCGATCTTCAAGAAGATGAAGGAAGAGGGTCGCGGCTCGAAGTCGCCGCTCACCGATTCCTTCCTCAAGTACCCCAACAACAAGTTCGTGCTGCTTGCCCTGCTCGGCGCCACGATGGGCCAGGGCGTGATCTGGTATACGGGCCAGTTCTACGCACTGTTCTTCATCCAGACGACGATGCAGGTCGACTACCTGTCGACCTACATCATCATCGGCGTCGCGCTGCTCCTTGGGACACCGTTCTTCGTGTTCTTCGGCTCGCTGTCCGACAGGATCGGGCGGCTCTACATCATCCTGGCCGGCTGTCTCATCGGCGCACTCAGCTACTTCGTGCTCTTCGCCTGGCTGGCCGCGGCGGTGAACCCGACGTTGACCGACTGGAACAAGAACACGCCGATCACCGTCACGGCCGACCCGGCGCAATGCCACTTCCACCTGTTCCCGCAGTGGCCCGGCACGGTGCAGGGCGATTGCGACACCGCAAAAGGCCTCCTCGCCTCGCGCGGCATCTCCTTCACCTCGGCCGATGGCGCCGCAGGCTCGAAGGCGACACTGTCGATCGGCAGCACAACGGTCGAAGGCTTCTCAGCCTCCGGCTGGACCAAGGCGCTGATCGACAACGGCTATCCGAACTTCAAGGCGACCGAAGCCACGGTCGCCCTGTCGGCGGAACAACTGGCGGCGCTGCAGGCTGCAACGACGCCGGCGGAACGGCTGGCGGCAGTCAATGCGGCGAGGAAGGCCGCCGATCCTGCCGTCGCGAACCTCACCGCCGCCAATGTCATCATTGCCGAACCGGCAACGACGGCGACCGGTGCCGACCTGCCGCTCACGGTCCTTGCAGCAGTGCCGGCCGACACCAGCAAGATCAACTGGATCGCGGCAATCGGCGTCGTCTGGATCATGGTGATCTTCGTGACCATGGTCTACGGCCCGATCGCGGCGTTCCTCGTCGAGCTGTTCCCGACCAAGGTCCGCTACACCTCGATGTCGCTGCCCTACCACATCGGCAACGGCTGGTTCGGTGGCCTGCTGCCCCTCGTCGCAACCGCCATGGTCGCGAACGCGGGCAATATCTACCAGGGCCTCTGGTACCCGATCGCCGTGGCGCTGATCACCGTGGTGATCGGTCTCATCTTCCTGCGCGACACACGCAGGAACGACCTGTCGGCGTAAGGCCATGAACGCGGGTGGGAGGCCGGCGATCCGGTCTCCCACCCGCTGGATATGGCGCGCATTTTCCAGCGCAACCGAGACGGGCGAAAGGCTGACCATCGCGTCTCCCGCCCTCTCACTTTCCACAGTCATCCGGATGCCAAAAGCTGCTTGCGCAGCCCGTCGATGCCCCCTATAAACCGCCCGACTTCAGCGCCCTCGGGCGCCACGGTTGCCCGGGTAGCTCAGTTGGTAGAGCAGCGGATTGAAAATCCGCGTGTCACTGGTTCGATTCCGGTCCCGGGCACCATCATTTTACCTGTGATATCAGTAACTTGTGGAACTTAGCCGGATACGCCCGGTGCGGCGTCGTGTGACGTGCTTGTGCCACTGGTTTCCATGTATTTCCTTCGGTTTCCTCGGGAGTGCGGCGTGTCCACGGCACATGGCTGGCACAAAGGTACGGCACTAAAGCACCCTCCGGATCCTACATCGTCCCGTCGCATAACCTGCGTCATACGGCCCGAGCGGATGCTGCGCGCTCGCGCAACCGACGTTGGCTGCGATCGCACGCATGATTTCGATCAGCGGCAGGTCGCCGTGTTCAGCTAGCAGCCGGTCGACCCGATAGCGGCCGCGCCGTTTGCATTGAACGCACTCAACCTCGAGCCGGCCAACCAGGTCGCTCAGGATTAGCCAGCTGCGCTTTTGCGCCGGCTGCGGGGGTGGTGTTGAGATGGCGGCATCTACCCAGCGCGGCGTCTTCCGGTGCTTCAACTCGCTGCCCGGGCGCGGTTGTAGGCACTGAATTCGAGGCTGCGCGTGACCGACTCGTCGAAGCTCACGTCCGTGCCGGCCCGTTCGTGCGGATCGTAGAAACTGATAATTGGACGCGGCGAACCGCACCCGGGGCACGCCAGTCGATTCCGCATCTCGCGCATAGAGGCATACATGTCGAAATCGGCGCCAAACGTGAGCTCGAGCAGTGACAGGTCAAGCGACGCCTTCCGCCGGCAATCCTCGCACTCGATGATCACCAGGCGCGCTGTCTCGACGAAGTCAGCAACTGTGCGGGGGTAGCGGTCTTTCATGGCAATCTCCGGCGTTCGAACATCACCATGTATGAGAACATAATAGGAACGCAAGCCACTACGGATTGTGGCTTCCGGGGCGCGGGCGCTCCATGCGAGCGTGCAGTCTAGCCCTGCGGACTGCTTGCCAACCGCGTCCGCTGGCGAAAGCATCTCGAAGCGAAAGCCTCCCAGTCCGTAGCTTTTTCATGAGCTGTTGACCCAAACGCGGGAAAGCGTGGCGCCCTATCCAACGATAACCGAGGATCCACATCGCCCGGACAATTGATCGGGTCAGTCTGCTGACGCTGGTCTGTACTGAAAGCCGCGGACCTGAGGTCGTCAACCTGCCCGCCGCGCGGCTTTGCATCGGGCGACGATTACCCCGCGCCGTCGGCGTACGACGTGCTTCACCGGTCATTTTGGGTCAGCGCGCATGAAAAAAGGCCCGAAACTAGCTCGGGCCTTCAAAAGCACTGCTGCGACGACGTTAGTCGACCAGGCCGGCTTCCTTGCAGTTTTCCAGCGTGATCACGTCGAGCTCGATGCTGGTGACCAATGCCTTGTCGCCAGCTGTAGCTTCAGAGGTCGAATCCGCCGAGTCCTTATTGTCATTGCTCGGCGAGTTGCCGGTCGCGTTTACCGCAGCAAGGGTATCGCAGTGGGCTTGAACGATCGGCAGTTCTTCCGCCGTGAGCGTGGCGCCAGCGATCATGGTCTGGGCGAAAGCCGAGCCCGAAACCAGCATGCTAACGCTCAGGGCCATGGCAGAGATGAGGGGGAGCTTCATTTTTGTTCCTCTCCGTTTCTTCTTCTTGTTGGGCTGATTTTTCAGCATGATAGCCAAATCCGCGTGGCCTGGATTGGTTGCCTGCCTGACTACGAAGTGATGAGGAGGGGAGTTGGCGCCGTCTCGGCCCGCGAGGTGTTTGGAGAGAGTCGACACCGTTCGTCGGGACACCGCTCCAACTCCCTAATGCCAACCCTGGTAGCAGGCGAGAGTTCCGATCGGATGATCACGAATTGAGCGTCAAGCAGCACGCCGGGAGTCTACAGCAGGGACGGTTGCATCGGCAGCCGGAGAGGATCGCCGCCTTCCGGCTCGCCATCGAGCACCGGCAGCCACTTCAGCGGCTTCTTCGCAACCACCGTCAGCGATCGATCCGCTAGCGGCCGCTGCAGGGCCTTCGCCTCGCTCCATGGCGCGCGCAGCCACACGTCCCATTCCTCCTCGGTGGTCAACACCACCGGCATCGCCTTCTCGTGGATCGGCTTCACATCGGCGTTCGGCGAGGTCGTGAAGAACGCGAACACGTCGTGATCCATCGGCCCCTCATCCTTGCGGCGCGTACCTTTCCAGGGCGTCCACAGGCCCCCGAAGAACGACACCGGCGCGTCCTCATTCAAGGCGAACCAAGCCCAGCCAGTCTTGCCGTCCTCAAGCTTGGTCGGCTCAGAAAAACGGTTCCAGGGCACAAGGCAGCGGTTCTCTGGCCCAAGGTAGCCTTTCCAGTCATCGAACCAGGGATGGCGGACGTTAGTGGTGCCCTTGTTCACCTTGTCGCTCGGCGGGTCCTTTAGCGATGGCAGACCCCACCGTGCCAGCTTCATCACCCGTTCGCCCTCGGCCACGGCGCAGATCGGCGCGAAGTAGTCCGGGTAGACGCCGTAGAGCGGCGGCACGTTGCGGATGGCCCGCTCCCATTGAGCGCGGAGGGAGCGCATCGCTTCTTCGTTGGTGGTGACACTGTAGAGGTTGCACATGGCAGCGAACGTAGCAGACGCTCAGCAGCGGGACAGCCCAACTTCGGCGCCCTAAGAACCAGTTCGCCGCGCAGACTGCCGGCGCTCTGGGTCGAAGTTGTGGGTCGTCGAGTGTTCGAACTGCCTCGCTGCCGTGCGCCCGTGCTGCGCGCTATGTCGCACGGCCCGGCACGTTTTGCAGGGAACTGTGCGCCCAACGGGAAGTTGTCCGCACTCAGCCGTGTCAAGCGGCCACAAAAACGAAGGACAAGCCAATGCTCCGCGCACTCCTTACAACCACCGCCCTCACCGTGGTGCTTGCCATCCCCTCATTTGCCCAGGACGCGACGACGGCCACACCGATGTCGGTCGAGTCGATCCTAGCGACCGGCTACACGGTCACGGACGTCGACAACCTTGCGACCGAGATCATCGGCAAGCAGGTCTACTCGTCCACGGCCACCGACGCAGAGCACATCGGCGACGTCAACAATCTGGTCGTCGGCGAAGATGGCGCCGTCGCTGCCGTCATCATCGGCGTTGGCGGCTTTCTTGGCATTGGCGAGAAAAACGTCGCTGTGAACTACGCGGAACTCGAATGGGTCACCGCCGAGGATGGAACCGAAAGGTTCGTGCTGCCGACCACCAAGGAGGCACTCGAATCCGCACCGACGTTTGAAGCGCGAGACCCGGCCGACATGGCGGCTGCGCCGGCGGACAACACGATGGCGTCGCCTTCGGACAACACCGTAGCCAGTGGTCCTATAGCTCGGGATAGTCTCACCGACGCGCCGCTCACCGCGGAAGAATTGATCGGCACCAATGCGTATGGCCCCGCCGACGAGCACCTCGGCGCAATCGGCGATGTCATCTTGGGAGAAGACGGCACCACCGTTGATGCCGTCATTATCGATTTTGGCGGCTTCCTGGGGATTGGTACTAAGCCAGTTGCCGTGGCTGTCGACAACCTTCGGTTCGCCACGGACGAGAACGGGGGGAAGTTCCTGTTCATCAACGTCACCCGAGACCAGCTTGACGCGGCGGTGGCCTACGATGCCAGTACTTTCGAGGCTGAGCGCGATCGGCAGATACTCGTCGTCAGCGCCAGCTGAAATCAGACGATAAGGCCGTTAGCCCCGCTGTCGAACTTCGGCAGCGGGGCGTTGTCGGTGAGAGCGTCGCTCGCCATAAGCGGCCCGGTCAGTAACCTTATCGGTTATCGTAAACTGCCGGCGGCATTGGAACTGGAACGAATGAGACGACTACTAAGGTGACAGCGCTGCGTCAGAGCGCGGGCGCCGGCTGCACCAACAACCGCCGCAGGTTGGTTGCGGTCGGCGTCTCTGCTGAGCCGCATTTCGTTCCAACGATTTGCCTGGCCCGGGCATCATTCAGACGCGAGACGATGCCGTGCCACTAACCTGCGTTCCGCCTGAAGTTTCGATCGGCCACACCTCGATCACGCCATGTGCCACCGCACACGGAGATTTCGAAGCAAGCTCGATTGCGTGCTCCAGGCTTTCGGCCTCAATCACAGCGAAGCCAGCCACTGGTAGGTCGGAGCGAAGATAGGGGCCACTCTCTGTGACGAGGCGTGCGCCGTCAGCATTTCGTACCTGGACCGGCCGTTGTGCGATGCCCATGAACGTGCCGGCCTGTTTCATCCTTGCGTCGTGGGCATGCGCCGCATCGCGCACGGCCGGCGTGGTTCGGTGATAGCCGTTTTGATCGCCGTACCCGATCGTGACGAACATGGGCATGGCTACTTGTCCTTCGACGGCTTGGTCAGACCAGGCTGCTCAAGTTTGCTGCCATCTGGCTTACGGCCGAGATCGTCGACATTGTCATCCATCTGCCGGCCCGAGCCGGGCGCTGTACGATCGTTCGGTTTGGGCTTTTCGTCCTGGGCCATGTCTGGTCTCCTCATCGATACCTGAGGCAACGCTTCAATCGTGCCGAATGTTCACCGGCTATTTCTGGCGCGGCTCGTGGAGCCATTCGCCGGCGGCGACCCATTTACCCGCGCGCTTCAGCTTGACCGCCTCGAGCAAGGTCGCCGCCGCGTTTCGCACCTCGCCCTGCATGCCGAGGTCGGTATCGAACTCGTCATGGCTGGTGGCGTAGGGCTTCCAGTAGCCGACATAGCGATCGACTTCTGCCTTTGGGCCAGCCGGCTCGAGCTTCATGAACTTGAGCCAGTCCGAAAGCGACCGGCGAACATTTTCGACGCCCTCCACATCGCCATGCGACACAACCGCAAACAACCGGCCGGCGAGGTGGCGTGGATAGTCCCAATGGTCAAGCTCGATCTGTTTGGCGGTCTCGACATCTTTGCCCTGCGTCGAGGTCGGATCCGGGTTGCCTCCATCGGCGCAAACCATGCGGTCCATCATCAGTTTGATGGGCGAAGTCACTTGATACCAGTTGACCGGAGAGACAACGAAGATGCCGTCAGCTTTGACCCACATGGGGTAAATCTCGTTCATCCAGTCCTGAACCTGACCGAGCGAATGGTTCGGATAGCAGGAGCACGGCCAGTGGCACAGCGGCGGCGCTGTCGAGAAGCACGCCTTGCAGGGGTGAATGTTGCGTCCGTATTCTGAGGCGACGCGCGAAAGGTCGAGGATATCGATCTCAGCTCCACCCGCCTCGGCCAGATCGGCAGCCATCCGGACCATGCGCCAGCTTTTCGAGCTTTCGCCCGGGCAGGTGTGTTCGCTGCGCGGGGAGCCGTTGATGAATAGGAGCCTAGGCTTTCGATCCTTGCGCTGGAAATCGGCCTGCGCCTTGTCGATTGCGGCTTTGGCGGCGATCCACTCGACCGACAGGTCGTAGTTGGGATCAACATAGCCGAGACCAGCCTTTTTGGTGATCGGAGCTTTGCGCGAGTTGATGTAGCCGTCCCACGCCACCGCTGCAATGCGATCAAGCTCCTCACCGAGTTTGTCGAACTTGGGATCGGAAAACTGCTGCAGGTACCGCCTGCGGAACTCGGCCTCGCCCAGTTCAACTGGCGGCATTTCCGTGCGAGGGGTGGGAATTGGCGTGGGCATGGGTCACCTGTGATGGTTCGATTCACAAGTTGCCTACCAACCTTAGGTTCCGTCTGCCGCGGACGGACGCTCAGCTCGCCACGGTCTCAATGCGGCCGCTGAGCCGATACCGCAGACCACTGCTCGGATACTCTGCCACGCCTTCGCCCCCGAAGTAGGCCGGGCCAATTCTGGTCATCAGCTGCGAGCCGAAACCACGCCGGGTTGGCGCCTCGATTGGCGTCGCAGAAGTCTCGGACCACAAGAACTCAAACTCTCCGTCTCCACCGGTCGTCCATTCAATCGCGATGAGCCCGTCCGGCGACGCCATGGCTCCATACTTTGCCGCGTTTGTGGCCAGTTCGTAGAGAACAAGCGAGAGAGCCAGAACCTGGTTTGCATGCACGCTCGCTTTCGGGCCTGAGAGCGAGACACGGTTCGAGTCCGCAATATGTGGCCCGACAACCTGGCGGATGAGCTCCTCGAGATCGGATGACTGGGCGTTAGCGCCGGCGAAGTCCTGCGCAACCGAGAGGGCATTGATGCGCTCTCCGATCGCAACTTTGGCGTCGTCCAGGCTTTGCGCATGGCGCAGAGTCGAATTGACCACTGCTCCCGTGACGGCAAGCATATTCTTGACGCGATGTGCAAGTTCGCGCCGTAGCACGGCTTCGGTCTGCCGCGCCCTAACGGCGCCGCTCGTCTCGATGACGGTATCCATCATCCCTACGATGGCGCCCTGCTCGTCACGGACCGGACTGTAACAAAAGGTGAAGTGTGCCTGCTCCATCCCTGAGCCGCGGTCGACGAACATCGGGAAATCCTCGATGTAAGTTGAACCACCGTTGAAGGCCTTCTCGGCTATCGGCCCGATCGTGTCCCATGCTTCCGACCAGACGTCGGCAAAGGATCTACCGATCGCGGATGGCTTGTCTCCCAGTATGGGGAGGAAGGCGTCATTGTGGATTGTCACAAGGCCACCGCCCCACACCAGGCACTTTGGAAACTTCGACTCGAGGATCAGGTTGACGATCGTGCGAAGCGTGCTCGACCAAGTTTCGATCGGGCCTAGCGGGGTCGCTGACCAATCGAAGTTCCGAATGGTCCCTGAGACCGGTGTATCAGTGACTGGGAACATGACGCTGCCCCGATTCAGGTCAAGAGTTCGCGCATCGACGCGACTAGGTCGGGCTGGTGATAGGGCTTCGAGAAAAATAGACTGCCTTCGGGAATATCGATCACCCCGACCCTCAAGTGCCCTGAAACAACAACAATTCTGACGGGTGGCCAGCGATCGGCGACCATGTGGGCCAGCATCAGGCCATCCATGGATCCCGGCATATCCACGTCGGTAACGAGCACGCGAATGTCGTCGCGGCGCTCCAAGAGGTTCAGGGCCTCGTCGGCGTGTGCGGCCTCTAGAACATCGAAACCTGAACTTGCCAGGTAGTCGGCAAGATCGATGCGAATAAGGGGCTCGTCCTCTACGACGAGAACCACTGTTGACGCAGACAAACTGAAATCCGATCCGGCAAAATCGAGTGCGCCCAGCTACACCCCAACAGAACTCAACGCGGCGACCCTGAAAAGGTTCCGCACAAATTTCTACCCCGAGGTGAAAGGCTTGGATGCCCGAACCGCAGGAAACCATTTCTGACTCCGGAAGTTCTGGAAACATCATCGCCGGCGCGTCAACTGGACGTGGTGGTACGAAGAACGCCTTCGGTTTTTCCAGTTTCCCGAGGCGGCCAACGAAGCGGCAGCCGAGCTTCTGTCCCACCGCCGAGCGATGTTCCAACCTATTGCAAAACCACCTCAGCTGCTGCGAAGCGAAGATGTCGCACACCTCGCTCCCATCCCACCGGAACGACACGGCCCGACTGACGTTCGCGTTCTGACAAGAACACTGCAGGAGGAAGCGCGATGCCGGAACTGGACAGGCGGGGAATAGGGTTCTGGCTGATCATGGCATTTGCGACCCTGCTCGCTCTCGCCGCACTCGCGTTGACGGCTGGTGGCGGCTACCTCATCGTTCTCGGCGGATCGTGGTACTACGCCCTTGCCGGGCTAGCGTTACTCGCAACGGCAATACTTTTGTTCCGCCGCTCGCGGCTCGCGGTATGGGTCTATCTGGCGCTCTTTGCTGCCACGGTCGGTTGGGCCATCTGGGAATCCGGATTGAATGGCTGGGCCCAGATACCGCGAATCTTCACGCCATTCGTGGTGCTGCTTCTGGTGCTCGCGTGCCTGCCGGGGCTGCACCGCGGCCCACGCACGAACCGTGGGACGGCAGCTGCTGGCGTTGCCAGCCTCATCGGCGCGACGCTATTGGGGCTATCCTTGAACAGCGCCGACCAGCCTCTGGTCGCTCAAGAGGCCCCTGCTGCCAGCCCTGCGGCCCCAATTGCCCCTACCGAAGCCGCAGTATCGGCCAACACGTTCGCAACGCCGGAGGTCGGAGCCGACTGGCCGGCCTACGGCGGCAACAATCTCGCCACGCGCTACTCGCCACTCGATCAGATCACGAAGGAAAATGTCGGCGAACTCGCAAAGGTATGGGAGTTCCGGACCGGCGACCTGCCTGAGGGGAACGAGAAGTTCGGCAACCAGAACACGCCGATCAAGATTGGCGACCGGCTGTTCGTCTGCTCAGCGCTGAACAAGGTGTCCGCGCTCGATGCGGCGAGCGGTAAGGAGTTCTGGACCTACGATCCGCAGGTCTCGACCGACGCCATCGGATACAACGCAACCTGCCGCGGCCTGGCCTATTTCCGGGACACCGCTGCTGCGCCGACCGACCTTTGCGCCGAACGCCTGGTGATGAACACGCTCGATGCACGGCTCGTCGCACTCGACACCGAAACTGGGCAGCTCTGTGGTGACTTCGGCAACGGCGGCATCGTCAACCTGCTGGAAGGGATCGGCGACACCGCGCCAGGGTTCTACTCGCCCACTTCGCCGCCCACGATCGTCCGGAACGTCATCGTGACGGCCAGCCAGGTGAGCGACGGGCAGACGCGCGAGGCACCCTCAGGCGTCGTTCGCGGCTGGGATGTACTGACTGGGGAGCTGCTATGGGCATGGGACCTCGGGCGCCCCGGCGACACCGGGCCGCTAGCGGAGGGCGAGATCTACACACCGGGCACGCCGAATGTCTGGACCATCGCGTCAGGCGACAACGATCTCGGCCTCGTCTACATGCCCACAGGCAACTCTGCGGTAGATTACTGGGGTGGCGATCGCAGCGCAGAGGAGAACCAGTTCTCGACCTCGCTCGTGGCTCTCGATGTGATTGATGGCTCAGTCCGCTGGTCGTACCAGACCGTCCACTACGACGTCTGGGACTATGACCACGGCTCGCAGGGCACGCTGATCGATTATCCAACCGCCGATGGCATTGTGCCGGCGTTGCTGCTGCCGACCAAGCAGGCCGAATTTTATGTATTCAACCGCGCTACTGGCGAGCTGCTGGTGAATGTGGAGGAGCGCCCTGCTCCAACGGGCGGCGTAGAGCCGGATCGGCTGTCCCCAACCCAGCCGTTTGTCACGGACTTCCCGAACTTGTTGAAGCCCGAGCTCACCGAAGCCAAGATGTGGGGCATCACCCCTCTGGACCAGCTGCTCTGCCGTATCCAGTTCCACGAAGCGAGCTATGTCGGCCGCTACACTCCGCCCACCGTCGAGACGTTCTGGATCCAGTATCCGGGCTATAATGGCGGCGTAGACTGGGGCGGGGTAGCGGTGGACACCGAGCGCAACATCCTCATCACCAACTACAATGATACGCCGAACTACAACCGGCTCGTCCCGCGGGAAGAAGTCGACAGCATCGGCATCGTGCCGCGCGGCGCGCCGGGCTATGCCAACAATCCCCAGGGCACCGGCATCAGTCCTCAGGCCGAGACACCCTTCGGCATCCAGGTCAACGCCGGCTGGCGCATCCCGCTCACCGGCATGCTGTGCAAGGAGCCGCCCTATGGGGGCATCGCGGCGATCGACCTGAACACCAAGAAGGTGCTGTGGGACAAGCCGTTTGGCACGGCACGCAAGAACGGCCCGTTCCGCATCCCCTCTCTGCTGCCCTTCGATATTGGCACGCCGAACAATGGCGGCTCGGTTGTCACCGCAGGCGGCCTGATCTTTATCGCCTCCGCCACCGACGACCTTATTCGCGCAATCGACATCGACACCGGCGAGACTATCTGGACGGACGAGCTACCGGCGGGCGGTCAGGCGGGACCGATGGTTTATGAAGCCGGTGGCCGACAGTTCCTCGTCATCAATGCCGCAGGCCACAATTTCATGCAGACACCGATCGGGGACTACTTCATCGCCTACGCACTGCCTGAGGGAGGCGCTTGATGGCCGGCAACCAGACGACCGAGCAGCTCATGCGCCGTTATGGCGAGCTGATGAACGCTGGAGTGCAAGATGGCAAGACTGATGGCGAGCAGCTTGCAGCGATGTTTGCGGAGAACTGCGTTGCCTCGAGTCCGGCCGGCATCGCGGCGGTCACCGCAGGCGCGAACTACGCAAAGATGATCGAGGACGGGATCGCCAACTACCGCCGGATTGGTGGAACGGCTTTCATCATCGAGCACGTGAAGGTGCAGCCGGTCAACGAACAACACGACCTTGCCCGTGTTGAGTGGCGCTTCAACTACATGCGGCCTGCAGACGGCAAGTTCGGCACCATCCGCTTCGAGAACGTCTACTTCATCACTCGGGTCGACCCCACGCCCAAGATCTTCGCGTGGGTCACTCCCGATGAGCAGGCGGCCTTGAAGGAGCACGGCCTGGCTTAGCGCCCGTAGTGGTCGGCCAGCGCGTCAATTTCCTCAGGTGTGAGGGGTCCAGCCGCGGCATTCGGAAGCACTCGCAGCGCCTGAGCCATGATGTCGGCATGAAGGCCGCCGCGCTCAGCGCCTCGCTCGTTGAACAGCTCGAGTTGGCGAATGAGGTAGTGGCGATCCTGGCCGGCAAGTCGTGGGTATTCCGGACGAGCAGCCCTGTGACAGGAGTCACAAGCAGCAATGTCGCGTTCCGGGATGCCGTTCGTCGCGATCTCTGATCCGAGAGATTCCATCCCATCCGCAGTTGTCGCGATGCCTTTGCCAAACTCGGCCGCCAGAGCGGCAATGTCCGCGTCGGTGAGACGAGCAGCAGCGGCCATCATGGTTCCGCTGGGGCGCGTGCCGCTGCGATACGCGCGCAGTGATGCCTCCAGGTACTCCGGCGATTGGATGTCGAGACGCGGAGCAGCCTGCGTGCCTTCGCCAGCCTCGCCATGGCAGCTAGCGCAGCCCTGCCGGTCGAGGCCAGCCAACTCCTCGTAGTCAGACGCCGGCATCGCCGCCATCTGGGTGAGAAACGCGACCATGTCCCAGACTTCGTCGTCACGCATCTGCGTCGGCCACGCCGGCATGGCAGTTCGCTTGATGCCATGCTTGATGGTCCAGAACACGCGCGCGTCGGGATGCCAATTGCCCATCTGCTCGACCAGCCGTGGCGGCCGGGGCACGAGGTTGTCAGCGAATTGCTCGGGCGGACCGACCGGGCTGCCGTGACAGGTCGCGCAGACCAGTTCGTAGTGCCCGGCCGCACGCTGCGCAGCCGCGGGGTCATTGAGGTCGGGAACGGCGAGGCCGACGGAGCGCAGCGTGATGGACTGTTGCGCGGCGGTGCCGAAATACCAGTCGGTGATGCCCCACTGACCTCGGCTCGCGTCATAGTCAATGATGCCGGTAAGCGGAACGATGGCGGCCGCCAGCACGCCACCAACTGCCCCGATCACATAGGACCGATACTTCTTCATGTCGTGCCGCGCCTCAGCACACGGCCCATCAGGGTGAGGCCGCCGACGAGATAGACGACTCCGCCAATTGCCAGCATGATCACGCCGCCAACCTGCTGGTCGGCCAACGGCGAGAGCTCGAGCCAGCCGCTGCCGCCGTGGTGACCCTCGTAGAGCGGCCGAGGCGCGAGCGCGAGCAAGGCGCCGAGTAGCGTCATGTGCATCGAAGTGAAGAACAGCGCCATAGCTCCGCCGAGTGCCGCGTTGCCGCGATCGGTCCCAGCAAGCGCAACCAGCCAGACCAGGAGCGAGATACCAAAGAAGCTGAGCTGCTCCAGCGCCAATGCCCAGGGCAGGCTGCGCGAGGCGTGGTGCAATGCTGGCGCATGCCAACCCCAGACGACGACAAAATCGAGCAGGCTGACGACGATTGGCAGCGCGAGGGCCGAAGTGACGGCGAGGCGTGGAGCAAGCCAGGCCGCGAGCAGGGGCACGGCCACGCCCACCACCAGCATGTGCAGCCACATGTGTGCTGCAAAACTCGAGGGCACTAGCCCAGGCAAGGGCCCAGCCCAGGCAAAGAGCAGGATGCCAGCGCCAACAATGCCCGTGAGCCGTGTGTTCATCGGCAGGTCGTCAGGTAGAGCATGGGGATCGCGACATAGAGTACGGCTACGGCTGAGAGGACGCAGAGCATCAAAGCGACGTGGCTGAGGAAGCGGTGCCGCTCCTCGGGCGTATTGTGCTCGAACTCGAAATCATTGTCGGTGAGGCTGCGGCCGCGCACCCGCCACAGGTGCCAGGTCGAGGCGGCGATGAGCGCCAGGGCCACGGCGGTAGCGATGACAATTACCAGCGTCGGACCATCCAGCGAGGCGTCACGACCCGACTTGGCGCAGTAGATAGCACCGTAGACGTAGCAGAACAGAAAGTGCAGCGCCCAGACGATCGGCGCTGCGATCACCCGCCACAGGTCGGTGCCAGTGCCGGTTTCGCGTTGGACTTCTCGTTCGATCTTGCCTGTCATGCGAGCAGCGGAAAGCCTCCGATGACGACTGCGGTGAGCAACGCCGAAAAGCCAGCGAAGTGCCAATAGAGCGTGACGTTCCACAGATCCGCATCGTACCGCGGGGTCATCTTGCCGTAGATGGAGCGGGCGAGGCAGTAGCCCTGCATGAGCATGCCAGTCGCAAGGTGGAGCACGGTCCAGATCACCAGTGCCCAGACGATGGCCGGATATGAGTTGGTGGTTGGATCAAGTCCTGTAGTCAGCGGACCCGCGACCAGCGCGCCGGCCGACCCTGCCGCCACAACAAGGCCCGCGACCAGGGCCGCGCGGGCTGCCATCACCCGCTCGGCCGCGTTCAGCAACCGCGCGGCCAACGTCAGAGCCCAAGCCGCAACGGCCAGCGTTGCCGCAACCAGCGGCCAGACCCAACCCGGCCCATCAACTCCCTCGGGCGGAAACTGCGGGTGAACCGTCCAGAAAAAGAAATAGCCGAAGATCAGCGACAGGAAGGCCGTCAGATCGCCGGTCATGGTAATGAACATCGCCCACCAGCCGGTGGACTTCACTCCCGACACGTAAAGCGGCAGGCGCAGGCCGCCGGCATCCTTTGTCTGCTTTTCGGGGATCACCGCCGTGCCGGTCCAGAGCCAGCGCAGCACGGCAACGATGAAGACCACGCCGCCGGCGGCTGTTGGCCACCAAAGCTTGTAGGTCGAAAAGATGAACACCGCGCCGAGGCCGAACGCTGCAATCATCGGCAGCCAGGTCGGCCCGCCGACACGCAACACCTGCACCGGCTGGGCATCCAGCACCGACGTGATCAGCGTTTCGCGCTTGCCTTCCTTGGCGTCGGCCAGCAGCCCCCTGCCCTCGTCCAGGTCCTCGAGGAACCCCTCCTGCTCCCAGAGCGGATAGCGCGTGTTGACGGTTGGGATTGACCGCATGCCGTAGGACGGCGCCGGCACGGGTGTAGCCCATTCGAGCGTGCCGGCGTTCCAGCTGTTGCGGGCGACATCCGGCTGCTTCCGCTTCGAGCGGACGCAATCCCATACGAACACGAGGAAGCCTGCCGCGAACACGAAGGCACCGATGGTCGACACCAGGTTGAGCCAGGTCCAGCCCATGTCGGCGCCATAGGTGAAGACGCGCCTTGGCATGCCGAGCAGTCCAGTTAGGTGCATCGGCAGGAAGGCCACGTTGAAGCCGATGAACATCAGCCAGAACGACCAGATGCCGAGCTTGTGCGACAGCGTCTTGCCCATGGCGAACGGGTAGTAGTAGCGAACGCCCGCCATCACCGGGAACAGCATGCCGCCGATCAGGGTGTAGTGCAGGTGCGCCACGATGAAATAGGTGTCGTGCGCCTGGAAATCGAACGGCGCCACCGCCACCATCACGCCGGTGAGGCCACCGACGACGAACACCGCCAGCGCTCCGAGGCAGTAAAGCATCGGCACCGACCGGACCACAGTCCCAAGCATGATGGTAGCGATAAAGGCAAAGAGCTGGATGCCGGTCGGGATCGCCACCGCCTCCGAGGCGGCAGAGAAAAAGCCGAGTGAAATCGACGGCAATCCGGTCGTGAACATGTGGTGGACCCAGAGCCCGAAGCTCAGGAAGCCCGTGCCCAGCGCCGACAGCACGATCCACGAATAGCCGGTGATCTGCCGCTGCGCGAAGGTCGGCACGATCATCGCCAGCAGAGCGATCGAGGGCAGGAAGATGATGTAGACCTCGGGGTGGCCGAAGATCCAGAACAGGTGCTGCCAGAGGATCGGGTCACCGCCGCGGGTCACGTCGAAGAATGGCCAGTCGAGCAGCCGCTCCAGCTCGAACAGCAGGTCGCCGGCGATCAGCGGCGGGAAGGCGAACAGGATCATCGCGCCGACTATCAGCACGTACCAGCTGTAGAGTGGTGTGAGGTTGATGTGCATTCCCGGCGCCCGGCACTTCAGAACGCCGACAATCAATTCCACGGCGGCGGCGATTGAGGCGACTTCGATGAAGCTGAGGCCGAGTAGCCAGATATCTGCGCCGATGCCGGATTGCTCGGTCGAGAGCGGCGGATACATGAACCAGCCGGCATCCGGCGCCTGGCCGAAAAAGATCGAGCTCGAGACGAACACGCCGCCAATCAGGAAGCACCAGTAGCCGAATGCCGACAGGCGGGGGAATGGCAGGTCGCGCGCGCCCAGCATCGAGGGCAGGATCAGGATCGCCACGGCCTCGAATATCGGCACGGCGAACAGGAACATCATCACCGTGCCATGCAGGGTGAACACCTGATTGTAGGTCTCGGCAGATACCAGCGTATTTTCGGGCACGGCGAGCTGCAGCCGGATGATCAGCGCCAGCGCCCCAGCGAAAAGCATGAAGGCGAAGGCGGTGGCGATATACCAGAGCCCGACGGTCGAGTTGTTCACGTCAGACCAATAGCGCCAGCCCTGTGGCCGGGCCCAGGTGCGCTCAAGCTGTGCCAGGTCGGAGGCCTTATCGTCCGTCATCTGAGCCCCATGAGGTAGTCGGCCAGCGCTGCTCGGTCCGCCTCCGGCAGGCTGGCGTAGCCAGGCATGCCAGCTCCCGGCTTGATACTTTGCGGGTTGGCCAACCAGGCGAGCAGGTTGTCCCGGTTGTTTGGAAGCGTCGCCGCCCCGATCGTCGAGCGGCTTCCGAAATGGGTGAGGTCTGGTCCGACCTTGCCGTTCTCGGTGACGCCGCGAACCGTGTGACAGGCGCCGCACCCCGTCGAAACGAAAAGATCGCTGCCCGCGACTGCGGGCGCACCTTCCGCCGCGAGCCAGGCTGGAAACTCCGCGGCGTCCTGCACCACGACCGGGAAGGCCATGAAGGTGTGCGACGGGCCACAGAACTCGGCACACACGCCGCGATAGGTCCCCACCTTCAGTGGGGTCAGCCGCAGCACATTTGTGCGCCCGGGAATGGCGTCCATCTTGCCGCCGAGTGCCGGAATCCAGAACGAGTGAATTACGTCCGTACTGGTCAATACGAACTCGGCGGTCGCATCGTTGGGCAGGTGCAGTTCGTTTGCCGTCTCGATCACGGAGCCGTCCGGCAGCTCGTAGCCGAAGCGCCACCAGTACTGCTCGGCACGCACGTGGACGCGCAGTGCGGGCTCTACGGCGGAAGTCCAATTCGGCAGTAGTGAAAGTCCGTAGATCAGCAGGATCGCAAGGCCGATGGTCGGGAAAGCCACCCCGCCACCAATAATGAAGGCATCCGCGAACTTTTCGGTCCGTGGCCGCTTCCTTCCGAGCACAGCGTAAACCGTGACGCCCATCAAGATGGCCCAAACGACTACGGCGCCGGCGAACATGAACCAGGTGAGCCCGGACAGCTGCTCGGCATCGCGGCCGGCCGGGTGGAGCGCGCTCTGGTTGTAAGCGCAGCCGGCCAGCATCAGGCACAGGCCCGACCCCAGCAAAGGCATCCATCGATTGCGGAATATCCGACGCGCCAACAGACCCCCGACAGCAAGCGTTAGAGGTGGAACGCCGGCAGCCGCTGCGAGTTGCTGTGCAAATACGCCGCACCAGGAGAACCGATGGCCAACCGCACTGCCCCGAAAGGCTATTCCCTACTTCAGATCGTACTGCATTGGACCATTGCCGCTCTCGTCATTGTGCAGCTGACGGTCAACGAAGACGTGCAGGACGCCTTCAAGGACAGGGCCGATGGCAAGCAGGGCGACGACGAGATCGGCGCGGCGCTTCATGTAGTTGTGGGCCTGACGATATTCGCCCTTGCCGCCATACGCCTCGGCGTCCGCCTTTGGCGCGGGGCGCCAGAGCCGCACTCCACCAACCCTTGGGTGGTCAATTTCGCCGGTACCGCCGCCCATGCGCTGCTGTACGGCTTCCTCTTTGCCATGCCGCTAACCGGCGCCATAGCCTGGTTCACCGGCCTCGAACTCAGCGCCGAACTGCACGAACTCGGACGCTTCGTACTTATTCCGCTAATTGCGCTACATGCCCTCGGCGCGCTGGCCGAACACTTCGTATTCAAGACCAATTCGCTGGTCCGGATGCTGAAGGCCGAAACACCGCGCCGCTAGCGTCGGTGGCTTCGCATGACCTCAAGGTCAGTAAGTGCAGGGCCCGGCTCCGTGAAGAAATGGAGCCTGACGGAAAAAGCCAGCGCTCCACTGCTACGTACCCTTATAGTCAGGTCCATCTCCGGACCGTTTGCAGGCAGCAGTTCCCGTGCCATTTCGCAAAGGGCCAGGACCGCCTGATCCCGGGCTTGCCGATCTGCGTCGCAATCGACCCCGAGGTCGTCAGCTACCCAATGATCCCCATCGAATATATCGAAATAATACAGCACGTTCGTCTCCCTATTGGAGACTAGTAACGAGGAATGTCCGTTCTGGTTCGACGGGAACGATACCGCCGCCAGCGCCATTGTGCATCGATTGGCAGTTCTCGCGCACTTCGCAAGAGCCGAGCACCACCATGCGTCTTATTGGCCGAGAATCCAGGATGGCACGTGAAGAAAAGCTGGGGTCGCTTTATCGCACGCTTTCCCAGCGAGATGACTTATCAGGTTCAGAATTAACGGCGTTGAGCGATGCTCTCGGAGAAGTCAGGATCGTTCCCGCTGGTGGCGACATCGTCGCCGACGGCCAGATACCTTCTTCGAGCACCTTGCTCATCAGCGGCCTTGCTTCGCGCTACACCATGGTCGCCGACGGCGGCCGTCAAATTACCGCGCTGCACCTCGCTGGCGACTTTGTAGACCTGCACTCCTTCCCGTTGCGCAAGATGGATCACTCTGTCGTTGCATTGACAGACTGCGAGATGGGCTACTTTCCCCATGCCCGTCTGAAGCTGCTGGGCGAGACCCATCCGCACCTGAACCGCATGCTTTGGATGCTCACATTGATTGACGCTGCTATTCAGCGCCAATGGCTCGTGACCAAGGGGCGATTGTCCGCGCTCGAACAAATGGCGCATCTTCTTTGCGAGTTGCATCTTCGCGGCATGGTCGCCGGTCTCGTTGCCGACGATGGAAGCTTCCCGCTGCCGCTGACGCAGGCGACCCTCGGCGATGTGCTAGGTCTCTCGATAGTCCACACAAACCGGACACTGCAGAGCCTACGCCGGACCGGATGCTTCTCCTGGGATGGCAAGACACTTCGCGTCCTCGACCGAGATCGCCTGTGGCAGCTCGCGAATTTCGACCCGGGCTACGTCCATCTCGAAAAGCTGCCTCGGTAGCATTGCGGCACGGAACCAGTCGGGCCGATCGAAATTCCTTCCACAGCGTCCTCAACCGCCCTGTGGAGACCATTCATGGCTACGGAAAAGACTCTCGACGACCTGTTCCTTGACACCCTCAAGGACATCTACTACGCCGAAAAGCAGATCCTGAAGGCCCTGCCCAAGATGGCCAAGGCAGCCCAATCGCCAGAGCTGAAGGCAGGCTTCGAGCAGCATCTCGAGGAGACCGAAGGGCATGTCGATCGCCTCGAGCAGATCTTCGAACTGCTCCAAAAGCCAGCGCGGGGCAAGACCTGCGACGCCATCCTCGGCATCCTGGAGGAAGGCAAGTCGATCATGGAAGAGTTCAAGGATACAATTGCACTGGACGCCGGCCTGGTGTCAGCAGCGCAGGCTGTCGAGCACTACGAGATCGCCCGCTATGGCACGCTGAAGACCTGGGCTGGCCAGCTTGGCATGAAGGATGCGGCCGCCCTGCTGGATGCGACGCTCAAGGAAGAAGAAGCGACCGACCAGAAGCTCAGCAAGGTCGCGATCAGCCAGGTCAATCTCAAGGCCGCGTAAGTTGGCGCTCGACAACGGATCCTCGCCGCTCAACGGCGGGGATCATCGATGGGTAACAAGCTGTCGCCAACGCCCAGGCTGCCGGCGCCGCTCGGATGACGCCGGGAGCCCGAATTTTCTACTCGGCCGGGGTCTCGCCGACAGCGAGTCGCGCGCCCAAGTGCAGGTAGGTCGGGTTGAACAGCGCTTTGCGTTGCAGCGCCGGAAGGTCGAGGATCGACATCGTCCGCTCCTTGAGCGCGATCAGCCGATTGAGTCGCAGTTCCTTAAGGACGCGGTTGATGTGTACAGTCGATAGGCCGAGCGCTTCGCCCATCTCATTCTGAGTCACCGGCAGCTCGAAACTGCCGCCCTCGGTCAGGCCGGTCTCCTCAAGCCGATAGAACAACTCGCAAATGAGGTGGGCCATCCGCTCATAACCATCACGCTGCCCCAGATTGACGGTCCATTCGCGCTGGATCGCTGCATTTACATGCGACATCCACCAGAAGGCAGACCTGAGCGTCCCGCTCGAGCCGACCATGTCCTCAAACGCTCCGCTGGTGATTTCGACAATGGTCAGCGGCGTGATCGCGCCGATCGAATGGTCGCTCTCGCGTATGGTGAACACGTTGAGGTCGCACACATCGCCGGGCAGCAGAAATGAGATGATCTGCCGGCGGCCATCCTCCAGCGTCTTGTAGCGGTAGGCCCAGCCTTCGAGCACGAGCGTGACCGCTTGGGGTCGTTCACCCTCGCGAATGAGATCTTCCCTACCGGCGAGGCGGCGTACGCGCTGCGCCAGCAGCGTATCCAGCCGAGACCGGTCCTGCTCCGTCAGGCGAAAGGAGCGTGCGAGTCTGGTTGTGAGTGGTCCGGTCAATGCGATTCTCCGGACCGATTCACTACAAGCCGCCCGGGGAGCCCCACTTAACCAATGTTAATGGTGAGGGCTGACAAGCACTTATCCACATCCTGCGCACGTTGCCGCCCGCGAACGAGTTGCCGCATACCAACCCATGTTAATGCCGGATCACTCCCAGCGGGCGAAGTTGCCCGGCCTTCAGGAGACACACATGCTCGGTTCGGACGACAATTCCCGCAAGCGCGCCGAGCGCGTCGACCTCCAACTCGCCCGCCGGGCAATAGATGCCGTTCTTCCGGTACGCAGCAAGATTGGCGACTGGCAGATGCTGGCGGCGCGCCTTAGGGCCGAACACCAACACGCGCGCGATGATGCACAGCGCAACAAGGCTGCAGTCGCCGCGCGCGGGTTGCTTGAGGAGATGGCCGCCGAGCGAGATATGCTGCGGCAGCGGACGGCCGAGTTGCCCGCGAACGTCACCGACAATGGGCACTTTGTGGACGTGATGCGCGCGATCGATACTGTCGCCATCGCCATTGTCGACATCGCCGCCTGGGGCAAGCCGTGAGGCTGTCTGCTAAGATTGGCGTGAGCTGAGCGGGAACAGCCATGTTCACCGCGATCGCACTGAAAATCCTGCTCGTCGTACTCGCCTGTGGCTTGGTCGCATCCGGTGGAATGCTGTTCCTCGGCTGGCGCTGAGGTTGTGTACGACCCGCTGCCGGCTGTCCTAACTCTCCGACGACCAAGGGAAGTTCAGATAGTCCTCGCGGCTGTCATAGCAAATGCTGCCATACATCTTCAGATAGCTGTCCCGCTGTGCCTGATCGTCCCAGACCCGCCCGGGCTCGGCGAGGTCGAGTTCGTAGTCCCCAAGGTTGTCGCGGGTGAGCAGTGTGGGCAGGATGTCCATCGCCTGCGGGACGGAGCGACCTTCGAGCCAGTCGGCAGCAAACTGCCCCAAAGCATATCCGAAGATCGGCGAGGCGAGGCTTACCGTGGCCTTGTAGGGACTGTCTTCTGCGCGGATCTCGGTCAGCGCGTCCGGCTCGCCATCGATGCCGCCGAGGAACTGGTTGGGCCGGGCCTTGCCGGCATCGCGCAGAGCACGCAGCGCACCGAGGACAACGGTATCGGCGCCCAACACGACATCGATATTCGGTTGGGCGATGAGGATGGTGTTCATCGTGGCATAGCCTCCTTCCTCGTTGACGACTATCGGCGAGATGTCGGCGACGATGCTGACGCCGGGCAGCTTACCCAACACGTCGCGCATCGCAGTAAATCGCGGCGCAAGGAACTGCAGGCTATCGTGGGTCAACAGCACGACGTTGGCGCGACCGCCGAGCTCGGCCTCGATGTAGCTGGCCGCGGCCTCGGCGATCGTCTTGCCGGTGAGGTATTGCGGTGCGTTGAGGATCGTCACGGCCGGCGGCGGCACCACAGCACCGACATAGGTACCGGCCGCGATCAGGCTTTGTAGGCTCGGCGTGAGGCTGCGTGGATCGACTGGTGCAACGACAACGCCACCCACCTGCTGCTCGCGCGCCTCATCAACAAGGGTGATCATGCGGCGCGCGTCGTCGCTGGCGACTACATTCGAATAGCTCAGCCCGCGAGCAAGCGCCGCCATCTCGAGGCCATCGCCGACGCCTTCCATGAACTCGCGATTGTTGTCCTGCACAAACCGCAACTCGGGCTTCAGATCCGGAGGAATGGTGCAGAGCGTCTCCGTCACCTGGTGCGGAGGCAGGATGCGCGGCGTGGTCAGGCCTTGGGGCACGGCATCCTGTCCAGACGCTTCGACGGCCCCGCTGCCGAGGACAAGCAAGCAGCACCACAGACCCAAAGTTGCTCGATGCACCGCCTACCCCTGTCGCCGGTCCACACCGGCAACTGCGTATATCACGCCTTTGCCATCGGAAACATCAGACGCGCCAGAAGCCCGGGAGTTCCATCGAGATATTCGACCTGTCCCGATAGCGAGCGCGCCATGGCCGTGACGATGCGGCTGCCGAGGCCGGTGCCCTTCGCTGCGCCGTCACCCCGGCCCACGCCATCGTCCGCTACCGAGAACACCACCGAACCGTCGCCCTGCCGTTCGAGCTTGACCCGCACCTCGCCACGCGAGTCCGGGTAGGCATACTTGGTCGCGTTCATGACCCACTCTGCCGCGACAACGCCGAGATTGATGGTGGCGTCAGTCGGCAGACGCACGGGTTCGATGTCGTAGGTGAGCGTTACCCGATCAGCCGAACCAGTGCTCGACTGGAATTGCTCCAGGACGCTACGCAGATATTCGTCAATGTCGACCTCGGTGACCTGTCCTGACGCATAGAGCCGCTGGTGCACCAAGGCGACCGCCTGGATACGCGACTGTGTCTCTGCGAGAGCGCCCGCCGTGCGCTCGTCACCCTTGACCGCATTCTTCTGCAGCCCGACCAGTGACGAGACCATGGCCAGGCTGTTGGCCACCCGGTGATTGACTTCGTGCATTAGGATCTCGGTGCGATCCTTGGCCGCCCGCATCTCTTCGTTGCTACGGGCCAGCGCCTCGGTCCGGGCGGCGACCTTTGCCTCAAGCTCACTATTGGCCGCCTCGAGCCCGTCGCGAGCCTCCCCAAGTTCCCGGGCATAGCGGGTAATAGTCAACAAGCCGCCGAGCGCCGCCGCAACAGCGACCAATGCACCAATAACTGCGACAAGCCGCTGCCAAGCAGCATTTGCATCTTGCTCGGTAGCCAGCTCTGAGAGCCGGTTGTCTGCCGCCAACGAGATCCCGGTGATGTAGACGTTGATCTCATCCATCAGTGCCTTGCCCCGGTTCGTCAGGGTCAAGTCCAAAGCTTCGGCGTCCTGGCGTTGCCGCTTCAACCTGATGGTCTCGTCCATTTCGGAAAACTTGGCCGCGACGGCTGTTGCGAGCCGTTCGGATGCCGCACCAAGTGCCGAATAGTCCAGCAACCGTTCCGGCAACGAGCCCACATGCCGGTTTGCCTCTGCCTTGGCCAGGTCGTATGGAGCCAAGTATACCTCGTTGTCGGTGTAGGCGTAGCCACGCTGACTGGTCTCGGCGCGTAGGATTGCTGCTTGCAGCGACAATGCGGTGCTCTTGAGATCGCGCGCCGCGAGGAACTCGTCCACCAGTTCGGTCGATCGCGCGCCCAGCCAGATCGCCACGCCAACAATCGCCGCGAGCGCCAGCGCGCCGATTGCGACGAACAGGACCTGGACCGTCAGGAAATTGCGGGACGAGAACGGCATGGGCCTTCATCGCAGATCGGCGAGGCGCCCGCCATTGCATTTGGCACGTCCGCGAAAAATCGAGGAAAACCGAGTCACTTGTCGATGCGCGGCGGTGGTCCGGATGGTGCGTATTCGAGAACGAGCGTCTGACCGTCCAGCAGTCGATGGGAGACCATAGTGAAGCCGATGTCCGGGATGTTCTTGAACAGCGGTTGCGCTCCGCTGTCGGGAAGAACTAGCGGCTGCATCATCAACTTCAGCCGGTCAACCAAGCCGGCGCGGAGCAGTTGCTGGACGATCGACAGGCTGCCGGCAGTGCGCAGCTCGCTGCCGGTCTTCTGCTTTTCTCGACGAATAAATTCCACGACGTCGTCGCTGACGATCTGCAGCGCTGGCCAGTCGGACGATGTCAACGTGCGTGTGAACAGGAACCCCGAATTGTTCGCCATCGTCTCATAGCCATCGTCCCGAAAATCCTCCGGTAACGACGCCATGGTCTCGTAGGTCCTTCGGCCCAGCACCTGGCGGTGGGGGATCTTCTCGTTCTCGGCGAGCCATTTCTGGAACTGGGGACCATCATAACCGTAGTACGGCAGCGACGTGTCGCCGCCGGTATAGCCGTCCAGGGTCACGATCTTTTCACAAACAAGATCTGGCATCTCTCAACTCCTTGGCTGGGTCCCGGCTGTCGTCCTACGGTCGGATCAGCGGAAGGCCGCTCGCTTCATCCATCTGCTTGCGCAGGGTGCCCGGAGTCTCAACAAGCACTATCTCGAGCGTGGGGCGCACCAGGCCCCTTTGAAGATGGCCGGCCAGGGCACTACCGTCTCGCCGTCCAACAACCGCGTGAACGTGCACGACTGGTGAGCCGTCTGGCCCTATGACGATATCGCCCGTAAGCGATGCGACCTCGACCTGCTCGTTCACCGCGATTGGCAGATACTCTCGCTGTTCCCAGTCGAAGTAAGCCAACGTCGCATCCTGAAACGCACCGATCGCGGTAAAGCTAGCCGAGTCGAGAAACTGCTCTTCCGCGAAACGCCTCAAGCACTCGACGGCCTCATCGCCAGTTTCAAGGACAATGACCCAGGTCGCCTGGCCCGAAACCTCGTTCATAAGTCTCGTTCGCATCGAGTGCCTCCGTTGCAAACACAACGGAGACGCTGGGACGAAGTTGCTCCAGACCGACGCGCCAATGGGAATGTGGCCTCCGAATTCCGGGGGCCACATTCCTCAGGGACAGCCTAGCGCCTACAATGTTAGGCGAGGAACGGCGTAGCCGCCGCCAGCACCTGCTTCTTGGTCTTGGGCTTGTCGAACGCACCGGCATATCCGGCCTTGCCGACCAGCGGCCGCACGGCGGCAGCATGGCGGGCTTCGACTGAGTGGATCTGAAGCGCGGTCAGCAGCACGGGCGTCCCGAGCAGATTGCCCGCCTGTCCGGCATAGGCCGCGACACCGAGATCTTCGAATGTCGCCGATACCGCGGCGAAGGTCTCAAAGTTCTCGAACACGTCGGCGAACTTTCCGCCGGCGGTGAAGTCGACGGCCGGGGCCTCGACTGCCGCCGAACCCAATGCGCCTTGCAGCAGCTTCACGTGCGCTGCTTCATGCGCGGCGATGGTCCGGAACAGCGACCGGTACTTCGACGGGATGAGGCCTCGGCTGCCGACGCCTTCCTTGTAGAAGGCCGCCTCGAGATACTCGAGCGTCAGGGCGAAGTTCAGCACGTCGACGACCTGCTTCGGCAGGCCGCCAGCGGCGAATGCCTGGGTCGAAGCTGCTGCAAGCACCAACGGTACGCTGGCAGCGATGGCAGTGGCCGCCGGCCGGCTGAACAGGCTCCGGCGCGACAGGTTGATGCGTTCGCCGACTTCCGGATCGAGATCGGCCAGGATGAAATCATTGCTCATGGCGTATCTCCTCAAACCAGCGCATCTGCGGTGATGGGCGTCTTGACGAAGGGGGCGGCAGCGGGAAGCACCTCCCCCGGCGTCTTGGCGTCATCGAGGCCCATGCGATCGACTATGCCGGCACCGACTGCCTTGGCGTTCAAGCCACTCGTGAGTGCGGCGATTGTAGCGCAATGGCGGGCCTCGACCGAAACGATCGAACCGGCCGCGGCCAGGTAGTCGACATTCTTGATCAGCGGACCAGCGCCGTTATAGGCGGCGACACCGAGATTTTCGAACACGCCGGCCGTCTTCAGCACGCTGCGGCGCGAGCCGAAATCCACGGCCGAGAAGTCGACTTCGAGGCCCGGGATGGCCTTGCGGCCCAGCGCCTTCTTCAGGAACTGGCGGTGGGCGATCTCATGGTCGCGAATGTCGGCGAGCACGGCGATCTCGTTCTCGGTGGCCCCTTTGTAGGGGCTATCGACAACGGCCGAATAGAACGCCGCCTCAAGCTGTTCGAGCGCATAGGCGTAGTTGAGAATTCCCACGTCACCCGAGCCGAGTTCGGCGGCGAGTGCCTGGCTGATGCCGAAGTTCGGCAAGACTGATCCAGCCACGAGAATACCAGCGGCGGCTCCGCTCCACTTGAGCAGGTCGCGCCGGGATGGTGCGAATGTGGTCATTGGAAGTCATCCCTTCTGTTGGGGTTGCGACCTCCAGCAACTGCGATGCGCTGTTCATTAGTTTCCGAACAATTCGCACGCAGCTCGATCAAATCGATGCAACGATTTTCGATTTACTTCGTACGCGCGCCCGCTAAAGCGGCGAGCGCGCAAAACCCTTTGCGAGAATTGGGCCGGTTGGCCGGCCCGTTGGCGATCCGGGTGCTGGCTCCAGCGTGATCTCGTAGAGCTGCCCGACCTGAGGCTGAGGTAACGACGCCCCGGCGAGCCTGACGCTTTGCGGATCGGTGAAAGTACCCAGTGAGACGGGGCCGGTTTCGGGATTGGGCAAAGTCCACACCTGCATGATCCGCCCATCGGGTACGGCAAATGCCTCCAGCGGCACGATGCGGACGGAATTGTCGGCAAAGGCTTCGACGATCGCACCCGGCACTGAGGTCCCGTCGTCGATCAGTACCGCGATCACCACGGGCTTGGCCGGCGCCTGTGTGATCGAACCGGCCGCGAAACCAAGACCCAGCGCCAGCACGACGCTCGCAGCAATTGCCATCTGCCACTGCAGTCGCGTGCGAGTGGTGGGGGCGGTCCGCTGCAGTTCAGGCAAAGTCTGCGCGCCCAGCCGCGCTTCGATACCCGCCCATAGGCGCCCGTCGACCGGCTCGGCGACCACCGTATCGTCGAGCGTCTGCATCTGCTGTTCGAGACGGCGAACCATCGACGCCAGGTCTGCATCGCTCGCGAGTTGCGCCTCGAACGCAAGACGTTCGGACCCTTCGAGCGAGCCGATGACATATTCGCCGGCGGCCGCGAGCTTTTCGTCCCGCGTCATGACATGCACTCCTGCAGGCTGATAAGCCCGCGCCGTATCCACGCCTTCACCGTGCCAAGCGGCGTCTTCAAGGTCGTTGCCACTTCGCCGTGGCTCAACCCGGTGACATAGCAGAGCAATATCGCTTTGCGCCGGGCAGGTTCCAGCGCACCAAGGCAGCCCTTCAGCGCTGCCGCGTCGGCGAGGTCGAGATAGGCGCGTTCCGTCTCCGCCTCACAGTCGCTGATGCTGTCGAGCGTTGCGGCGTCCAGAAGCTCTTCACGCGATGCATCGCGAAGCAGGTTCAGCGCGCGATTGCGAACGATGGTCGTGATCCAGCCCCGAGCCGTGCCCTTTTGCGGATCAAACTGCCGCGCGCGTTGCCAGATGGTGACAAAGCTGTCCTGCACCACTTCCTCGGCGAGATCGCGCCGCCGCACGATCCGGCGTGCGATCGCGATTAGCCGGCCGGCTTCGGTGGCGAACAGTTGCGAGAGTGCTTCGCGATCACCCTTGGCGACTGCGCTCATGAGGCTATCGGCTTCGCGTCCCACGCTTTTCAGCATCGTGTCTCCCATGCCGGCTATACACGCGGCAGGGGCGATCGGATGCAACTCAAATAAACTTTGGCGGCCTGCATCCAGTCGAGCCGCCCCATGGGTACCCCTCATGCAACGTGCCACCAAGGCACCATCTCATGAGGAGAGTTCCATGCAGAAGTTCAACGCCGCACTGCTCGCCGGTATCTCGCTGATTGTTTTCACTGGTGCTGCTGCTGCCGCCCCGGCCGTGGCACTCACTGGCGACAAGACGCTGGTGATGTTCGACACCGAAACGCTCGCCGTGTCCGGCACCATGGACGTGACCGGCATCGACCGCCTCGAGGGCATCGATGTGCGTCCGGGCGACAAGCTGCTCTACGGCCTCGCCGGCGACGGCAGCATTGTCACCATCGATACCGCCAGCGGTGCCGCCACGGTCAAGAGCCAGCTCTCCGAGACCTGGCCGGCTGGCGTCGCCGCCAGCGTCGACTTCAACCCGGTCGCCGACCGCATGCGCATCGTCGGCACCGATGGCACCAACCTGCGCGTCAATGTCGATGACGGCATGGCCACGGTCGATGGCAAGCTCGCCTATGATGCGGCCGACATGCACGCCGGCGAGGACCCCAACATCGTCGCAGTCGCCTACACCAATTCGTTCGGCAAGCCCGAGGCCACCGCCATGTACGATGTCGATGCCACCATCGGCGCGCTGATCCAGCAGGCCCCGCCTAACGATGGCGTGCTGAAGGCGATCGGCAAGTTGGGCATCGAGGGCGCAACGACCTACGCCATGGATATCGCCGCCACCGAAGCGCTTGAGAACACGGCGTACCTGGCTACCGGCGGCATGCTCTACACCGTTGCAGTCGACACCGGTGCGGCCACCTCGCTGGGCGAACTGGCTATCGAAGGCGACATCCGGGACATCGCGATCCTGCAGTGAGGCAGTTGTGGCGCGGGCGGCCAATCACCCGCGCCACACCAACCGTTACGATCTGTAACACTTCGCCCCGCGGGGGTCACATTTCAGTCGTGCCGGATCCATTATTCGGCGGCAACATTCCCTAAGCGTCGCCTCTAATTTACCGGAGCTGCCAACGATGGCGATCGACGCACGCATCGGCTTTTCCCGCTTCGGCCTCGGGCTCCGACCCGATGACCCGAGTGCCGACCCCAAGGCGCAAATGCTCGAGGAAGTCGGCACGCGTGATGTAGCGCAGCTGGATGGTGGCGAGTTGCTGGACAGTCCTGAGGCGCTGGCGGCCTATCGAGATTTCCGGATGAAGCGCAAGGCCGACAAGGCCGACTCATCGACCCCGGACGCCTCGATGAGCGCAGCCGACGTCGGCGAGATGGCTCCGATGGAGCCGGCGCCCGGCAAGAAGGGCAAGAAGCAGCAGGCGTCGGGGGAGGAGGCCCAGAACTACAACCTGCGCACCGAGCTACCGGTGCGACTGAAGCGCATCACTGAAGCCAGGCCCGGATTTGCCGAGCGCCTGGTGATGTTCTGGACCAACCACTTCGCGATCGAAGCCGACAATGGCGGTGTGGTGCGCACGCTGGCGGGCCCGTTTGAACGCGAGGCGATACGTCCGAATATTCTCGGCTCGTTCGAGGACCTGCTGTTTGCGGCGACTCGGCATCCGGCGATGCTGACCTACCTCAACAACGCGACTTCGGTGGGCCCGAACAGCGAGGCCGGGCAGCGGCGAGAGGCAGGGCTGAACGAGAACCACGCACGCGAACTGATGGAGCTGCACACGCTCGGCGTCTCCGGCGGTTACAGCCAGGCCGACGTGACCAGCCTCGCCCACATACTGACGGGCTGGAGCGTCGGCAAGCAGCAGAGTGACGAGCTCGGGAAGTTCGTGTTCCGGGGGCAGGCACATGAACCGGGGGCGCAAGCTTTGCTGGGGCAAGATTTCGACCAGAAGGGCGTTCGGCAGGGGGAGGCGGCCCTGCGGGTCCTCGCCGGACATCCCGCGACGGCCACGCATATTGCCACAAAGCTCGCCCGCTCTTTCGTCGCTGACCAGCCGAGCGACGCCATCATTGCGCGTCTGAGCCAGACGTTCAGCGACACGAAAGGTGACTTGCAGGCTCTGGCAACGGCCCTGCTGGAAAGCGAGGAGGCATGGGAGGCACCGCAGCAGAAGCTGCGCTCTCCGCAGGAATATCTCTGGGCCGGCTATCGGGCGCTCGGACTGCGCCCCAAGCCGGGCGAAGTGACCAAGGCGCTCCAGAGCTTGGGGCAGCCGCTGATGAGCCCGCCCTCGCCTGCCGGCTTTTCCGACTTGGCTGTGACCTGGCTTGCGCCCGACGCGATGACGACGCGGCTAGATGTAGCGCAGCAGATGGCTCTGGCGGCGGGTGATGCGGACCCCCGCGACATAGCCGAGGCGGTCCTTGGTCCTCTCCTCAGCCCGCTGACCAAGCAGACAATAGAACGCGCCGAGAGCCCGACGCAGGGTCTCGCCCTGCTCCTGATGAGCCCTGAATTCCAGCGGAGATGATAATGAAACCTCCCGCCAGCATTGCCGACGCCCTGCTCTGCCCGTCACGACGCGTGTTTCTTGCCGGGGCGGGAGCATTCATCGCCTGGGCAAATCTGCCTAGGCCCGCATACGCCGCCCCCGGTCGAGAGCCACGCTTCATCGCAGTGATCCTCAGAGGCGCGATGGACGGCCTGGCGGTCGTTCCTCCTGTCGGCGACAAGGATTATCAGAACCTGCGCGGCGAACTGGCCCTTGGGGCAGCCGGAGTCGAACCGGCGCTGCCACTGGACGGCTTCTTCCAGCTGAACAGCGCTATGCCAGCCTTGCACAGCCTTTACCAGAAGGGCGAGGCGTTGATCGTGCATGCGAGCGCTACGGCCTATCGCGACCGTTCCCACTTCGATGGACAGGATGTGCTCGAAAGCGGTCTGGGTGGACCAGGGCCTTCTGCCAGCGGCTGGCTCAATCGCGCGGCAGCAGCCATCCCAGCGGGCGATGGAGTGAGACCCGTGTCCGGGTTGGCAGCGAGCCCGACCATTCCGCTTATCCTGCGTGGCGAAGCTCCGACCCTAAGCTGGACGCCACCCAGGCTGGAAGTGGCGTCGACAGATACGCTGAAGCGTGTGCTCGACCTCTACACGCATGAAGACCCCGAGATGGCCAAGGTACTGGGCGAAGGCGTCGACCTCGATGCGCTCGCGGCAGGGGTTGATGTGAAAACCGGTGGCGGCCTTGCCGCATCGTTCAAATCGCTCGCCGAGGGCTCGGCGCGGCTGCTTGCTGATGAAGCCGGACCTCGCCTCGCCGCGCTCAGCTATGACGGTTGGGACACGCACACGTCCGAAGACGGTCGGCTGGACAGCGTGCTTGCCGCACTCGACGGCGCCCTGCTGGCGCTCGCAACGGAGCTTGCTCCGGTCTGGCAGGATACAGTCGTCGCAGTGATGACCGAGTTTGGCCGCACCGCCCGCCCGAATGGAAACGACGGCACCGATCACGGTACGGCAACAGTGGCTTTCCTGCTGGGCGGAGCAGTGAAAGGTGGACGGGTTATCGCCGACTGGCCGGGCTTGCGTGCCGCCGATCTTTACGAGGATCGCGACCTAGCACCGACTACGGACCTGCGAGCCGTGCTGAAGGGCGTGCTTCGGGATCATCTGGGGATCGATAGCGCCGACCTTTCAACCAAGGTCTTTCCGGACTCGATCGGCGTCCTGCCGATGGATGGATTGGTCGGCTAATCGTCTACCGCCGGCCTGCCCCTCACCTCGTTTTTTCCAAAGCTGCGTTGAAAGCTGCGCCAAGCACGAAAATCTGTGCGGAGTTGTAGAGCCACAGCAAAAGAACGACGGCGGCGGAGACTGAGCCGAATGTGGCTTCGTAATTTCCCCAGTGCTCGACATAGATCGAGAAAATGGCGCTGGCGAGCAGCCACACAAGTGATGCCAGCAATGCGCCCGGCCAGATGTAGCGCAGCCTTCTCGGATGACGATCGGGACCCCAACGGTAGAGCACACTCAGCACCCCAACGCTGAGCAGGAGCAGCATCGGCCACCTTAGAGCGAGCACGAGAAGATCTTCGCCGGAGGGCCACGGGAAAAGGGCCGGTAGGCCAGCGACTGTCAACAGCGCCACCACCAGGAACACAGCACCGCCTAGACTGACGCCGATTGCTACGACTGCGTCCGCCAAAAAGCCGCGACGCTCCTTTTCGTTTCGAACTCGAGACATTGCATAGAGGAGCGCGTCTACCCCTCTCGAACTGCTCCAGATTGTCAGTGGAACCGAGATCAGGAGTCCAAGACCGAGCGTGGTATTGGGCTGCGCAGCCAAGGCGGTGAGCTGTTCGCGCAGAACGTTCAGCGCCGGGGCGGGCAGCACGTATTGGAGGTTCAGAACGGTCTCGGCAACAAGCGCTCTGTTGGCGATGATCCCATAGATCAGCGCCACTGTCGCGACCGAGGGGAATATGGCCAAGAACCCGAAAAACGCGGCAGCGGCACATCGTGGCGAAGTGTCCGGGTCCATAAAATTTGCAGCTGTCGCTTTGGCCACCTCCATCAAGCCTCTGGAATGGGTCGCCTCAGCAGTGGGCTCGTCCATGGACTCTCTCCCATACCCCGTTGGGGATGAACCAGTAAGAGTTCCTCTAGTTGCATGGCCGCCGCCGGATCCGACATCGCCCCGACGCATAGCCTGCGTCGTACGGCCCGAGCGGATTTGGCGGCACCGTTGCACCCGCCACCACCTGGCACGCCCGACCACCCTAGAGGCACCATGTCCGTGACATGCAGCAAAGTTAGTGGCAGCCACCCTGCAACAATTGCTTAGCTCGGCGTTTAGTCCTCACACATAGGACATGCCATGATCATCCGCGCAGGATACTCCCTTACGTACGAATGCCCTCAACCCACGCCGACACTGCTCGCGCTAAACATCCACCCCTCCCGGCGCGGGGACCTGCTTACCGAGCAGGCTATCAAATTCGAGCCGCCTATTCAGGCTCGCGACTATGTCGATGGGTTTGGGAACAGTTGCACGCGCCTCATTGCACCGGCCGGGAAGCTCACAATCTCCTCGAGCTTCGAAATTTACGACACCGGCCGGCCCGACATCGTTCCTCACGATGCCCAGCAGCACGAGAGCCAGGAGTTGCCGGACGAGACGCTGGTTTACCTGCTGGGGTCTCGCTATTGCGAAACCGATCTTCTCTCAGATCTGGCTTGGGGCCTCTTCGCCAACACGCCGGCGGGATGGCCGCGGGTCCAGGCGATCCTGGATTTTGTGCACAGCCACATCCGCTTCGATTACCAGATGGCCGATCGCACACGTACAGCGTTCGGCGCTTACAACCAGCGCGTTGGAGTTTGCCGGGACTTCACGCACCTAGCCGTTACGCTCTGCCGGTGCATGAATATTCCAGCAAGATACTGCACAGGGTACCTCGGTGACATCGGGGTTCCGCCCAACCCCGACCCAATGGATTTCTCGGCGTGGTTCGAGGTCTATCTCGGCGGGCATTGGTATACGGCAGACGCTAGGCACAATACCCCAAGGATCGGGCGGATACTGATGGCAACTGGTCGCGACGCAACCGATGTCGCACTGTCAACACAGTTTGGGCCATCCACGCTCGTGGCGTTTTCGGTCGTCACCGAGGAGCGGGTCGCCTGAGGCACTCGCTGTTGCAATGAAGCGCACCACCCGGAAGTACAAACCACTCAGCAGTCTCGAGCGCCGAGATGGTTTTCCGGCGCCGCGCCGACCTGTTGCAGGCTAGTGACGGCATCGACAAAGGCGATGCTAAGATCCCCGCGTCGAGCTGCTCGAACGACTGATCCACCAGTGCCGTCGTCGCGGCCATCGTCTCGGTCGCCGCCGGCGCCCGGCCGATCTCGTCACATTTGGGCAACTGACTGAGGGTAGTCATGTGCCAATTTGTGTGCCGTACATTTCCTTGAACTTCCCGCTGTTTTCCGCGTCGCCCGGCGTCTCCGTGGCACACAATTCGGCACACAGCACATCGCTAGTAACGGGAGATCGCTTCATTGGCCCCTCGCCGGCTTGGGTTCCAACGGACGACTTTGACAAGGGCGCTGAGAGCGATCGTTGAGGCTGGTCAGCAACCCACGTCGGTCGATATTTATCCTGATGGTCGACTCTCTATTCGCATTGGCGACGCAGCGGCATCCGGCTCGAACGAGTGGGATGCTGTCCTCGACCGGGAACTGGAGCAATTCGTCGCAAACACCCATCGAAGGGGGAGATGATGGCAGGACTGCTCGAAGGCTTAGCTGCCGCAAAGACAGGGTTTGACCTGCTGCGAACGGCGTTGGGGGCGGTGAAGGATGCCAAGGAACTGCTTCCAACGGATCAGAAGGAAGCTGTGGCCGCCACTATCGAAGCTAGCGAGCGCCAGTTTGCCTTGGCAGAGGCGGAAATCGCCAAAGGGTTGGGCTACGACCTTTGCAAATGCCAGTTCCCCCCGACGATCATGCTGCGCGCCGGGTACATGCGCGACGGCACGATTGTGTACGAGTGCCCCACCTGCAAGAACAACACCATGCCTGGTCGCTTGTTCACACGCGACTGAGCGGCGCCACGGCTACTTCCTGCTGCAATCCTGGGGGGCAGTAGCCATCACTCCCGACCGCCTTGTATGACGATGGGCCGCCAAGCTGTGGGGGGTGATTGTGGCGGAAGCAGCGCGTCGGCCAACCCGCGCGCGAGAAGTGTGTCAGCGCGCCTGTCCCCTAGAGGATGTTCTGGCTTAACGCGTTCGATCTTGGCGGCCAAGTAGTCGCACGCAGCGCCCATCTCTGCTTTGAACGCTTCCATGCCGTTTGCTTCCATCCGCTCGGCGAAGGCCGCTAGGACCACTTTTTGACCTTCGACGAGGTCATTTAGTATTAAAGTGACTTCTTTTACGAAATCCTCGTCCACCAATTCTCACGCCCCTTTGTACACCACGGCAATCTCTTTGCCCTGCGTGCTATAGTAGTCGTTGATTTCCTTGATCAGGCTAGCCACGTCGCTCAACTTCGCACGGTCATCGGGGCTGCCATTGATCTGCAGCGTCAGCCCGCCTTGCTGTGGCGCGGCAATTGCAGCTGCTGCCGAGCCAACGTCGCCACCCTTCACCGACGGCTTGCTGGTCGAACCCTTCTGCGCGCTCAGAATGGTGCTGATCTGCGCGGCGCCTGCCGCGGCCACTGCCGCGGCGCCGGTAAACCCCAGAACGCCGCCCTGCGCGAGCGCCTTGGTGATGCCCTGAGCAGTGTTCACAACTGCCTCAGCCACACCAAACGCCTTGGCGATGGCGATGCCGAGGTTCTTCTCGCCCATACTTTCTGCAAGCCGTCCCAGTGAACCAAAAATGCTGGCTGCATCGCCGACCAGGGCTTCGCGGACCCGTGCCTCTTCCTCCACCTGTTGGCGCGCAATCTCGTTCATTCGATCCGAGTGCTGTTCCTGCGCGGTCTCCAGCAGCGTGTCGTACTCGCCTCGGGCGATGGCCCCGTCAGCGTAGAATTTCTTGATCTCCTCGAGCCGCTTCAGATAGCTATCCATCTCGAGCTGCTCTTCCGTCATCAGAGACTGCCGCAACGCATCGAGGCGCGCTTGCAGTGCAGCGGCGCCGTCGCCGCCGCCCATGTCGCCGAACGTTGGCAGCTTGATCTCGGGCGCCTCCTTGAACCCGAAGCCGCTGAGATCGGAAAAACTCGGGGCCTTACCCACCGGGTCTTGATATTTCCGGCGCGCCAGCTCGGCCTCAGCCTCGGCTAGGCGCGCCTCGAGGTTGCGATAGCCTTCCGTCCCCTTCTCGGAGCTGCTGTTCCCGAGGATATCTCGCGAGCTCTTGATCCTGAAGTTCAGCTCATCGTCGGTCAGCCCACCGGCAGCGCCGGCATTGCGCTCGAAATGCTCGAACAGCGCCGTTGCTGCATTAGTCGTACCGATGATCGCCTGGGTGATCCCGTTGAACGCGGAAACCATCACCGTGCCTATCGACGTGGCGGCCTGCGCGAACTGTGGTGATGCCAGCGTGCCGACCAGCCCCTGCAGGGCGGGCAAGGCTGCCGTCGCCACCTGCATCGCCACGCCATCGACGACGCGCCCCAGCATGGTCAGCGTGTCGTTGAACTCCTCCGCCGCCTTCCCTGTCTTGCCGCTGATCGTCAGCCCAAGTTGGTCCGCCTCGTCGGCATAGCGCTTCAGTCCGCCAGCGCCCTCGTTGAGCAGCGGGATCAGGTCTGTGCCGGACTTGCCAAGTAGCTGCATCGAGAGCGCTGTTTTGGTGCTGCCATCCTCCAGCCGACCGAAGCGATCGGCAATGTCGATGAACACCTGGTCGGCCGAGCGCAGCTGGCCTGATGCATCCGTGACGCTGATGCCAAGCGCCTTAAAAGCTCGCTCGGCCGCACCGCCAGTACCGCCGGCAGCGTCCGCCATGTTCTTGGCGAGGCGCTGCAGCCCGCCAGACAACTGCTCCAGCGAGACGTCCGCGAAGTCACCAGCGAACTTTAGTCGAGACAAGGCCTCGGTTGTGACGCCGACCTTTTGCGCTGCCTTGCTGATGTCGTCTGCTGAGTCGATTGCCCGTTTGCCGAGAACAGCAAACCCGGCGGCCACGCCGGCAGTCGCAGCCGCCACCCCGGCGAGGCTTGCGATGGACAGCTTTCCGAAGCGACCAAGGTCACCTTGCGCGAGCTTTAGCCCGGTCTGGAATTGCGCGCTGTCGAGCCCCAGGTTGACGCGCAACGCGCCGATTACCGAACTGCCAGCCATGTGCCTCTAGCCTCGTGTTTTCCGCGAAATTTGCGGGATCATGCCGCCCACGCCATCAGTCGGCGACGAGCTTGCGGGTCGATCGAAGCCATTCGCTGCATCAAGGAATGGCCATCAGAGAAAGCGGCCCGGGCGACAGGATCGCCAAGTATCGCAGGACGGCTGAGGGCACAGCAGGGGGCCGCAGCGACGCCGCGAACCCCTTTCCCTCATCGGAGGCCGGCACTGCCGGACTGGTCCGCTCGCTCTCGTGCCAGTACCGACCGCCCATACCGGAATGACATGTCGAGCAGCCAGGGAGCCCGCTCGCGACAAGGTTGATCGGCCAGCCAACAGCCTGTGCCGAGGAAATTCGGGATCGGCGCAAAGGGTTACTTCATCGATACGCGCGTGCAGCACGCGGCCGTTGCCGGCGACGATCATGTCCTCAAACGATTTAGCGCCCCAGGAGGCGCCGCAAACATGGCCGCTTCCGATCGCCATCCTCATGGCAAAGGCAACCGCGGATCTCTTCATCCACCCATGCCGAGAAGGCCAGCCCGTAGTCATCATTGGATCCTCGTTCCAAACGGCAGCGAAGCCTGGATTCGAAACCTCATTCGGGCACCGACGGATTGCGTGCCAGGAGCTCCCGGCAGACGTTCTGCGCGGCGAGCACGGGCGTGGTGTTGACCCCCATCAGCGGCTCGAGGCCATTGCCGTAGCCGGTCGCCATGGGCGGCAGCAGCAGGTTGATGTCGCCGAAGTCGCGCATCGCCTCCAGAAACTGGTCGCCGGCCGCCGACAGCTTGGTCGCCGCAGCGCGGATGTAAGGCGCCAACGCCTCAGACATCTCCGCATTGTAGGGTTCCAACAGTTCCGAGCGCAGGCGACGAAGGTGAAGGATCTCGTCCTCGACGTCGGCGATCTTCTTGGCACGCTTCTTTTCGTGCGCCTCGTTCTGGTCGGTTAAGCGCTCGGCAATGAGGCTCTGCCTAGTCGCGCGAGCTGCATCAAGCTGACCGCTCGCGGCGATCAGCTCCGCCGACATCTGCACATCCACAATGGACTTCGTGACCACCGGCGCCGGCTTCAGGAGGTTTAGCAGATTGCGGCGGCGCCCGTGCAGCTCCGAGCGCTGCTCATCGATCTCGGCGATCCGGACGTGGTGTTTCCGGACCACGACATCCCGCGCAGGATCGTATCCGGCGGCTTGCTGCGTCACGAGGTGGCCGGCAGCTAGGCGATGCTCTTCACGCTCCGCATCAAGCGCAGCGAGCCGCCCCTCGATCCCGACGATCTCGGCACTGGTAGAAGCCGGCGAGATGGCGTTGCGCACCCTATCGAGCATCTGGGCACTCCTTTGCTTGCCCAGGCCGAATATCAGGTGCTCGATTCGCCTAGCGTTACGCGTAACAGAGCCCGTATTGCCGCACCGATGGCCGCGCCGTCCTGATCGTCCCACTCACCAAGGTGCCCACGCTCGACCAGCTCGAAGGCCATCGCGTCCGTCACCTCAATCATGACTACGGCCACTATGCCGCGCCGCCGCCGCTCCCTCATATGGCGCATCCGTTCGGCAGCGGAAGTCATCTCTTAAACAGGTCGGGTTGAACGGGATCTGCAATGCGGGCGCGAGCCAGGTGCTCATCGTGCTGATCGCGCACCTGGGCGCGCTTGCAGGCCGGCGAGCAGAAGCGGGGGTAGCGGCCGCGCGGCTTGATTAAGAAGGCGAATGGCGTGCCGCACACCAGGCAGGGCAGCTCTACCGTCCTCGAGGCTGTCCCGCGAGATGCGGCACGTGCCGCGTTTCTCCGCGCGTTCTGTCGTGCTCGTGCACACATCGCGCAGCGATCGGCACGTCGGCCCCGCCCAACCCGCTCAACAAGCTCGACGCCGCAGTCTTTACAGGTGCTAAGCGTAGGCGCGCCCCTGATGAAAAAAATAGTTCCCGGAATATCGCGGCGAAAGATACGAAGTCAGGACACCGGTAGTAGGCCGTTGATCTTGCAGACTTTTTACCCGCCCCCGAGGTCAGCCGTATGCCATGCAGCATGGACGCGGCCCCAACCTCCGCCTCGGAAGAAAAAAATCTGTGCGTGAGCAGGAAGCCGGTCCGGGAATAGGGGCTCAGCCGGACTTTCGACCCCCCCCCACTGTCCCACCTGTCCCACCTCGGTTCGATAGGTGGGACAGGCTGAAAGCCCCGGTTCTCTAGGCTCTGTCCCACCTGTCCCACCTGTCCCACCTAAAAAGAGACGATTGGCTGCGTGGCGCACGCCGACTGCTAAATGGGTCAAAAGGTGGGACAGGTGGGACAACCCCTTGCATTCCGGGCTTTTCAGCTCGGTTCGAAGGTGGGACAAGGTGGGACAGGTGGGACGCGGAACACCGCTCAGCCATCGGGCTCCTCCCACTTGTACGTCTGCCCAACGCTCTCCTCGAAAGCCTCGCGGCAGGTATCGAGGTCAGGCAGCTCGTAGAACCAGACCCGCCGCGTCACGCCGGTGTCGGCGTCATCGGTGGTTGTGATGCGGCGGCGCACGATGCCAGGGACCAGGCGGCGTAGCCGCATCGCGAACACGGTCTGCTCGCTCTTGCGGCGCACGCCGATCTTTTCCGTCGATGTCACGTAGTCATCGAACAGCGCCTCGTTGGCGACGCTCTGCTGCCAGCGGTCATGCTTGTGCGTCACCATCCCGGCCGACAGCCGTTCGAACCACCAGGCATCGACGCTGTCGAGTGAACGCACCTTCTGCTCGAGCAGGGCGCCGGTGCGCGGGATTTGCCTCACATTGACCTTCGACAGGTCGAAGTGCAGCAGATCGTAAAGCAGCGCCTCGCGCCCTCCCTGGTCAAGCTGCGCGTCGATTTCGGCAAAGTAGGCATGGTTCTGGGCGGCGGCCGCCCCGACGTCGAGCACGCAGAAGCGCCTCTCATCCTTGCCGGCCGGCACAACCCACCCCTCGTTCGAGGTCATGAGCAGCCGCACGTAGTTCGGCATCTGGATCGAGTCGACGCCCTTCTGCTCGATCATCTGGTGCTTTTCAGTGACGAGGCTTTTCAGCCGTCCCTCGGCCTTCTTGTCGCCGGCCCACACGGCCTCATCGGCTTGCAGCAGCAGACACTTCGCCATGTGCGCGTTGAACTGCCCGACGACGTATCGGGGGTCGCTGACGAGCGCGTAGTGCGCCGTCAATAGGCTGCCGAACGTCTCGCCGATCTTGGTCTTTCCCACGCCCTGCGATCCGCGCAGCACCACTGCTGTACCGGGGCGTTCCCGTGGCCGCTGCACCATGTGCGCGAACCACCCGAACAGCCACCCGTAGATTTCCTGGTCACCGCCAGACATTGGCGAGCATGTGATCTTCGAAGGTGGAGTAGCCGCCCGCCTTCTGCACCGGCTGGACCGAGAAGCCGTGCCAGAGGTTGAGGTAACCATCGGTGCCGGCCGCCCCATCGGGATCCGGATAGAACTCGACGCCGTCATAGTCCCGGCGTCCGGGCGAGGTCAGCCAGGCCTCGGCGATCGTCTTTCGCCCGGCGAACTGGTTGCCCAGCTTGAGTTTGAATGCACCCGGTGACATCAATCGGATGCGATCGTCGATCGGGCCATCGGCGCGTTCGCGCACGATCATCACGCCGGCGCCTATCGTCACCAAGGCGTACTCCTCATTGAGGTCGCCGGGGTCGAACGACTTCGCGGGGGTACGGTCGCCGCCGCCGCCGCCAGCAGAGACGGCCCGCTTTTTTGATCTTGGCTTTGTGGGCGTAGGATCGTCGGCAACCGGCTCGGCCCTTGCCATCGCCGCTCGCACGCCGATGCCCTGCATGCTTCGACGCAGGTTTTCCTCTTCGGCCGCCCTGTCTGCCAGCCTCTGCTTTTCCACTTCTCGGAACAGGCTGCCGTCAACTCGTCCCACCGGCAGCGATCCCTTCGAAGTGCTCGCGCAGGCGCCGGCGGCTGGCGACCCAGCGCTTGTTCACCTGCCGCGCCGGCAGCTCGCCCTTCACCAGGGCCTCATAGGTCTGGCGCCTGGTGCGGCCGATGAACTTGGCGATCGTGTCGATCCCCCAGGCGAGGTCGAGTGGCTCGTCGGCGGTTCCGACGCTCATGCCAGCACCACTTCTGCGCCGGTGTGCCGGCAGCGAACGATGTCGCCGCGCCGCGACCGCAGTGCGTCGAGCAGCTGCGCGCTCTGGTCGCCAGACAGCCCCTTGTGGGCGTTATAGTCGCCGGGGTTGTTCGCATCGCCACCGGCGACCAGCCGGAACGAAAACCCGTCCTCGACCATGGCGTGCACCCACGTCTCGGCCGACGTCGCCGCCCGGGGGGTCATCGATCTTCTCCGGAGGGTCGCGGCGCCTCGTCGTCGTCTTCGGCCAGAACCACATCGAGGGCGTGAACGATCAAACTGTTCATGGTCCGCCGCGTCACCGCAGCCCGGACTTTAATTCTGTCTCGCATGCCCTCCGGCAGGCGAAGCACATACTTATCCGCTAGTCGGCTCGGCTGCATCGTTGCATCTCCACGGGTGAATCATCGCAACTTGCGATATTTTAACCATCGCAAGTTGATATGATTGCGTCAAGCCACCTTTATCGCTACTTGCGATGTATGCCAGGGGCAAAGGGGACGTAGCGTGGCGAAGAAAACTGGCAGCGCTCCGAGCCAAAAGCTCGATCAGTACATCATCCGCTTTCCAGACGGCATGCGGGACTGGCTTAAGGCGGAGGCAGAAAAGAGCGGACGTTCCATGAACGCCGAGATTGTCTACCGTATGGAGCTCACGCGCGGAGTTGATCTCGAAATCGACGAGATGAAGCGATCGCGTCGGGACGCCGGCCCCGTTGACCACATCGACCAAGAATTGGTGGCCCTGCGCAACGACATAGGAGCCATCAAGGCCCTGCTGCTGAAACGGCTGGCGGACGGTGATAAGTGAGCATCCGCAAGCGCACCTGGTCGGGTAGCGATGGCGCGGAACGCTCCGGCTGGCAGGCCGACTATCTCGACGCCAAAGGCATCCGCCGGCGCAAGATGTTCGCCCGCAAGAAAGACGCCGAGCACTTCCTGCTCACCGCCCGCACCGAAGTCCGCGACGGCATTCACGTGCCCGACGCTGAAAGCGTCACGGTCGCCGAGGCCGGCAAGCTGTGGCTGGCCGCCAAGACCAGGGCTGGGCGCGAACGCTCGACCACCGACCAGTACCGGCAGCACCTCGAGCTGCACATTGTGCCGCTGATCGGCGAAGATAGGCTCAACGCCCTGACTGTTCCGCGCATTCGTGGTTTTGAGGAAAAGCTGCTCGATGCCGGCCGCAGCCCCGCCATGGTGCGCAAGGTACTCGTAAGCCTGGGGTCGATCCTCGGCGACGCCCAGGAGCGCGGCCTCACCGTGCGCAACCCGGTTCGTGACATGCGCGGTCGGCGCGGCAGCACCGAACGGCGGGCCGACCGGCGCGCCAAGGGCAAGCTCAAGGTCGGCGAGGACATTCCTACGCCTGCCGAGGTCAAGGCGATCGTCGGCGCGCTCCGTGGCCGCTGGCGCCCACTACTGCTTACCGCCCTGTTCTGCGGTCTTCGCGCGTCCGAGCTTCGTGGCCTGCGCTGGACCGACGTGGATCTCGATGGCCGGGTTCTGCACGTCAGCCAGCGCGCCGATCGCTTCAACGACATCGGCCGGCCTAAATCCGAGGCCGGCGAGCGCGAACTGCCGATGCCCGCCCTCGTCGCCAATTCCCTGCGCGAGTGGCAGCTCGCCTGCCCGCTTCGCGACACGGGCGACAAGAACGCCGATGGCACGCCGATCATGGTCCGCGAACTGGTGTTCCCCAATGGCGCCGGCAAGGTCGAAAGCCTCGGCAACATCATCAACCGCGGCCTGGTACCGACGCAGCTCGCCGCCGGCGTCTCGATCGACACAGGCGAGCGCGACGCCAACGGCGATCCGATCTTGGCCGCGAAGTACACGGGCCTTCACGCCCTCCGACACTTCCACGCCAGCTGGCTCATCAACCGCCGCGCCGACGGCGGCCTCGAGCTGCCCGCCAAGGTCGTCCAGGAGCGACTTGGTCACTCGACCATCGCCATGACGCTCGATGTCTACGGGCACCTGTTCCCCCGCCAGGACGGGGCCGACGAGATCAACGCCGCTGCCTCGGCATTTCTGTAGCGGAAAACGCCCGATCGCCACTTGCAGAGCTGGCAGTGGCGACCTAGCTCTCATCAAGATGCAAATTTGCATCGTTGCATTTTCGGATGAACCGCCGGCGCTGACCGATGGAATGCCGAAACGGGGCTCCTCGCCGACCTAACTTCCTGGCCGGGTAAACAGCGTCAGACTGAGCACAGGCAGAGGCCCTGAGTGGCGGCTCGCGGTTTGTTGTCCGCGCAACTTGAAAATGCAAAAAATGATCTCGATTTTCGCTGACGTAGTGACAATCCTCCTTGGATTGATCGAAATCCCTATCGGCCTCGTGATCCTCTACAGGCTGACCAAGAGTGGAAGTGGCCCGGGGGATGTTTCTTAGTCGCAAGGTGCTAACGCTGTTGGCGCTGCTGCTGGTTATCGGCGGCAGCGTCCACATTGCGACCGGCATATTCGGCCTGCTCAGCTAGCGCGCTGGCACAGGGATGGCACAAGCACGGCCAAAAGGCCGGTTTCGTGACGCCTTGCGTCAGATTGAAAATCCGCGTGTCACTGGTTCGATTCCGGTCCCGGGCACCATTTTTCCAGATTTCGAGACAATGCTGGTGCCACCCTTTCCGACGTCGGACGGGAGCATCTCCCTACTGCGGCCCGTCATGCTCACGAGAGCTGCGGGCAGCAAAGGTGGCGGCAATGCCTGCAACACACTGGCTACAGATAAAGACGTTGGGACCCGCGGCCAGTTGCTCCTTTGGGCGATGCTCGCCGCAGAAGGAGCACGTGTACCCTGGGTCATTGCCGCGAGTAAGGCGCCCAATCGAATCGTAGATCGCCGCCAGGGCTGTGGTCCTGTCTTCTTCAGCGGCATCTATCGCCCGAAACGCAATGTAGCTTGCGATAGCCGCGTCCAGCACGCCCTGAAAATCCCCAGCTGCTGACTTCTCGGCCCATACAGCCTTGCTTGCCGAGATCAACTGCTCGTCCAACTTGCTGCCCATGTAAACTTTCCCTCTGCCGCTTTAGCTGCGCTTCCGGCTCGCCACGGGAGCAACCAGCCCGAAGAGGTATGCTGGTTCATCCCGAAACTCAGCGAACCGTAGATACAGCGGGCCGAAGCCAGTGCTGCGCATCAGTGTTCCATCATCTTGGGCTAACGCGCGTTGCGGCTAATCTTAGAGCATGCGTGGCGATCGCCCAGGGATGCCCGGCCGGCAAGATGCCCTCAGTCAGCTCGGGCAGATAATGTGCTGTAGAGCGCACTTCCCCTCGCAGTCCACAACGCGCCAACCAAACTCGACAAAATCGAGAGTCCTGCCGCACCTGCAGCAATACCCTGGCCAGCCGTGACAGCGCCAATGAGATATCTCGGAAAGAGAAGCGCCTTGTCCGTACGCAGTCCACTCGGCTCGCGAGAAACCCAACACTGAAAGCACCTCGCCTGCGAGTTGCGAAGCTATCACCTCGCCTACGATCGCCTGCGCATGCTCTTCCGTTAGTTCCCCGCTATGCAGCGAGCTTAGTACATCTATTCTCATTGGGCCTCCCTCGCGCTGGCACCATCGGCCGGGAAAGCGCAGGTCTAGGTCGACGGTGCCCGCGATCATGTCGATGCCGCCGAACGCGACCTAGGTCGTCTCGTTGACCAGGGCCCCGTGGCGTCGGTCAGGGCGGTTTGGTGGTCGGCGTGGATATAGGAGATGGTCGGCGTCACGCTGGCCTCGATCACCGCCAACGGGATGTCGTCGAGCCACACATATTCGCGGATCACGGCGCCGGTCGAGCCGTCATGCTCGGCCGCAGTGCTCAGCAATTGAACCGACGCTCGTCTATCAGCGTAAAGCGCTGACTGCCCATGGGCTAGGCCTCCGACGTAGGATCATCAGAAAATTTCTTGTTCGGATAATATTTCCTCTTATGTTGCACCAATTCATAAAATAAGGTTCCGTGAATTCCATTTATACTTCTCTTTTCGAGTCGCCTGCTCCACATGGGGGCCAGTGTCGCTCCAGCCACATCCTCGCCAACTCGTTCAATAAAATCCTCGATGAACTCTATATCTGCGTCATTTGGGAATATTAGCGCGAATGCCTCGTCCGTTGCTTCGTATATGTTGTAATCAGCGTTTACCGCTCCGTCGATCACCTGGATATTTTTCATTTCTTTAATTACCACCGAGATATCGTGGGCTGGCGCCGGTACTACAAGTCTAGCCGAAAACAAATATCGTTCCGAGCCCAATGAGAAGGATCAAGTACCATGGAGGCTCTGGCAGAGGCTGTAGACTTGGGAGTGGATCCTCCTTTTTCGGCGGGCGGGCGTTACCGTACGTTCCGTTCTTAAACTGGATATCCCAATGAGGGCCACCGTGCGCGGCTCCACCCTTCCCTGTCGGGCACCAGACATTGCCAAAACGATCTTCCCATCCAAACTTCGAGCCGCCTTTACCGGGCTGTGGATTGGGAACCCAGTTTGGTCCGCCCTTCGGGTCGCCTGGCCATTGATATAGACCTACGACGTACTCATACGATCCTGGATGTCCTGGCGCCTTGGCACCATTCTGATACCACGCGTCCCTTGGCGGTTGGGCTAGCCCACTCGGATCCACCTTCTGCAGAGGATCGCTCCCGGCATAGGCATATCGGCTCGGGCCATCAATCAGCCCCAGAGGATCGGGCTGTGTGTAGCGCCCGATGGTGGGGTCGTAGCTGCGGTGCCAGTTGTAGTGCAGGCCGCCCTCGTGCTGGTACCACTGGCCGGGGAAGCGTAGGTCTAGATCGACGGTGCCGGCGATCACGTGGATGCCGCCGAAGGCGACCCAGGTCGTCTCGTTGACCAGGGCCCCCGTGGCGTCCGTCAGGGCAATCGGGCGGTTCAGGTGGTCGGGGTGGATGTAGGAGATGGTCGGCGTCACGCCGGCCTCGATCACCGCCACCGGGATGTCGTCGAGCCACACATATTCGCGGATCACGGCGCCCGTCACAGGGTCATGCTCGGCGATCAGGTGCCCGTCCTGGTCGTAGAAGTAGCCGTATTGCCCGCTCGGCATGGTGTTGGTGACCAGCCGCAGCACCAACTGGCCCTGGACGTTGTAGTAATACTCGCCCAGCCGCGTGCCACCCCGCTCAAGGGCGTACATGCGATCGGCGTCGTTGTAGAGATATTCGGTCGTCACCCCGCCGATTGTGTCGGTCGCGACATTGCCATTCGCATCGTAAGTGAAACTGCGGCCGGTGAAGCCGTTCTGCGCGATGCTCGCCATGTGGTTAGCGGTCGGCGAATAGCTCGCCTGGTTGTCGGTGATCACCCCGCCCAGATCGTTGACATGCGAGGTGATGTTGCCCACCCCGTCATAGTCGAACGTATCCTCGCCCCACGGCCCATCGGCGGTCTCCAGCCGATTGTTGGCCGTGTAGGAATAGGTCTCGTCGAGCGCGGGATCGAGATCGTCGACGATGTCGGTGAGGTTCAGGTAGTCGGCGTAGGCATAGCTCTTGCTCAGGATCGGCGTCAGCCCATCGCTCAGCACCTGCTGGGTCAGCCGGTAGTCGGTGTCGAAGCTCCGCTGCCACTCGAGACCGTTGCCATAGGTCAGCGCCTTGACGCCGCCGAGCGGCAGCCACTCGATCTGGTCAGCCAGCGTAACCGGCGGATCGAGCGCGGCGTCCCTCGTGGCAATCGAGTCGAGCAAGCCATCGGCATCGCGCGTCAACGTCACGATGCGGCCGGAGGGATAGACGATCTCCTCGATATTTCCGGCTGCGTCGTAGCCGTAGCCGGTGGTGGCGAGGAAACCCATGATCGACAGGGACTCGCTCGCCAGCAGCCCCAGCGCGTTGTAGATGCGCGTCGTGTCGCCGGCCGAATTGCCAAAGCCCGTCAGCCGGCCGAGGCCGGGATTGCCGCCGGTGACATCGTCATAGGTGTAGTAGGCATTCTCGCCCGACGAGGTCGGATAGGTCGTGGCCGTCAGGCGGCCGGCCACGTCGTAAGTGAGTTCAGTCACGCGGCCGCGACCGTCGGTCTTGCTGGTGACGAGGCCGAGCTCGTTCCGCTCGTAGACCACGGTCCCGATATCGGGGCTCGTCTCCTCAATCAGTTCGCCCCAGCCATTATAGACGAACTCCGTCTCGATCAGCCGCGGATCCAGGTGACTGACAACCCGGCCGGCCGAATCGTTGCCGAGGTCCACCGCGTTGCTGGCCTCGTCGACCGTCTCGATCAGCTGGTTGAGGCCGTTATAGGCATAGGACACGCTGTTCGAGCGCGGGTCCGTGGTGTCGGTCAGGTTCGAAACCTTGTCATACCCATGCGTCCAGGTTGAGGTGACGCCTGCCTGGGTCAGGAGACGACCCAGTTCATCGAAGGTCGACGCCTGAGCGTAGGCGAGGGCAGAGGATGCATCGTCGATCTCGACCAGCGTCGCGTTGCCCATGTTGTCGCGGGTATACTCGACGATATTGCCGGCAGCGTCGGTAGCGGAGACCAGGCGCCGCGCCGCATCGTATTCGTAAGTAAAACTCGAACCATCGGCGGCAGCGATGCTCACCAGTTGACCGATCTCGTCATAGTCGAAACTGGTCGTCAGCGCCGCGCCGCTCGGGTCGACAGTAATGGTCTGGAGATAGCCCAGCGGATCATACGCCAACTCGGTGACGATGCCGTTGGCATCCTCCACCTCCAAGGGCCGACCGAGGGTATCGACGGCAAGGACGGTGGTGACGTGGCCAAGCTCATTGGTCACCGTCTCGAGGTAGCCGCTGGCGTCGTAGGTATAGCTGACCGTGTCCCCCGCTCCCGGCAATGGTCCATCGACCGCGGCCCGGAGCCCTTCCGTCGTGTAGGTGTAGGCCCAAGTTCGCGTCTGGCCATTGGTGCTGTAGGGGACGGAATGCACCGTGGTGTCGGTCTCGGTGACCGAGGTCAGAAGTCCTTCGCCGTCGTAGACATAGTCAGTGGTGAGGCCAGGCAAGACGGAAAGGTCGAGCTGTCGATCGCTTCGCCAGGTGTAGGTCGAACTCCGCTCAGCAGGAGTGTTGTCAGCTTCAACGATGGTCGTCGGCAGGCCGAGGGCGTCTCGCGTGTAGGTAGTGATCCGCCCCTCTTCGTCGGTCCGGGTGGCGACGAGCTTGTCCGTGTACGTATAGCTTTCGGTCGACGCCGGAACATTGGCAGTTGCCTGCTTGGCGACGCTCATCAGCAGCCAGTTGTCGTTGGACTTGGTGAACGTGTAGACCGAGCTCCGCCCGAGCGCGTTTGTCACGGTGCGCGTGCGGGTCGTGGTGTTGGGGCTGGCATAGGTCAGCGTGATATCGTCAACGCCCGCATGCTCGGTGGCGATGACGCGGCCCAGGCTATCGTACGTGTAGGTGGCGTATCGCTCACCGGTTGCATCGGTAATACCCGTGAGGTGGGCCGGGAAGCGAACGTCCTCATAGTGATAAGTGGTCGCCGCCAGCAGCACTGCCGGCGAACCACCCACCGGCGCGGCGAAGCGCTCGACCTTGGTCATCCGGTCCCATTGCGTGCGCCCGTTCATAGCCGCAAGGTAGTTCTCGTACGCGTATTTCAGTTTGCCGCCATCCGGCAGGGTGATCGTATCAATCAGGATCTTGAACGGCGGAAGTCCTGAGCCCGCATAGCCCGAGAACCAAGTGAAACCCAGGTTCCTGCCGAAGGAGTCCTGTATGCTGGCAATTTCGTTCTGGGTCCCGTAGGTGAACGCCCACTGGTATCCACCACGTTGAGTGATCGTGGCCGGATAGCCCCAGGCAATGTTGGTGCCACCGGGGCGTAGGCGCGTCACGATGCTGTAGGTCTTGCCGGTGAGCGTGTCGCTGAGCGTCCAGGTCGACGATGTCGTGTGGAGATTGGCCCAGTTGCTCGGCGGTGTTCCGTCGAGAGTTAGGGTGAACCTCGTCCGCGTGAACTTGTCCTGGGTCGAGGCATTGCGGTAGCTGAACGTGCCCGTCGTCGTGTTCAGGACGAAGTGGTACTGTGAGCCGTCGGTCATAAAGATCGAGACGGACCCACCCGTAGAGCTGAACGTTCCAAGACGGAGCGTAGGGCCGAAGTCGAAGCTCCATCCGGCGCCGCCGTATCGGAGCACCCCATCGGGCAGCAACGTGTCGTAGCGGACACTGAAGTAGTCCCGGTCGACGCGAAGCAGCCCGTCTGCAGTAGCAAAGTCGGTTGCGCTAGCCGCCTTCGTTCCGGACAGGATGACAACGGGGTTGTCGGTTGCAGGGACGTTAGTGCCGGGACAATCGCAACTGGCGCTCACCGGTCGCACTTCGTCCAGTGCGCCATTCTGGATGCACCGCCCCGGCGATACTGCGGTGTAGCCCGAATAGCACCAGAACCTCGTGTAGCCGGGATAGGGCAGTCCGGTCCAATCGCAGTCGTACACCTGCCAGTCGTTGGTCGGATAAGCCCCCTTGAATACCGAGCCACTGCCGGCATACCCATCCCACTGCGCCCGGCACGCGTCTTCTGGTGAGCTGAAGTGCTCCTGCGGCACGCCTATGCCGACCACGGTCCTCCAACCTTGCACGCCAGACGCGAAAGGTTGCGCAGTCGCCTGGAATATTGGTAGACCGACCGTCATCATTGCAACGACCATCAATATGGCGCGCAAAAGCATCCTCGTTCGAATCAAAACAGCCACCTTGGCAAAAACTAGATTGCGCGAACTTCGATCTATTTGGATCGAATCTCGAATTTGGCTTTAATTACACGAGGCAGCACGCCAATCAGTCGCATTATTGTCAAGTTGGATTTGCTCTAAGCTTTTCACGATCCGACTTAATAATAAGTTGTCTTGACAAACTAACTTTTCTCACTTGGGACAATATTTGTTCCATCTTCGCACTTAAGCTCGGATTCCAGCGCACATTGCGCATCCGATGCAGTTCGCGCGGCAGAGGTTGCCCAGTTAAGGTCAGGGTCCGTCACACTGATCTGGCGCGTGGAGCAGAGGCTCCCACCGACGAGGAACTGCCTCTGATCTGCGATGCAGATGTGACGTCCGAGCCCTTCGCGTGATGGCGCCCATGTGGCGCGAGGGGCCGCCGCAGTCCCGGCGCCCGCCGCTACCCCGCGAACCCGCCGATCTTGGCGACGATCATCTCGTGGTCCGACAGCACCTCGCCGTCGGGCGCGAGGGCCGGTACGATGCGGCTCTCCTCTACGATCAGGCCGCGGGTCAGGAACCAGTCGAGCTTCCACGTGCCGCGGGGGTTGCGGCTGACGCGGCTGGGGCGGGTCGTGGTCTGGTCGAGCGGGCCGCCGTGGCGTTCGTAGCCGCGGGTCGCGGCGTGGGCGAACAGCGTCTCCTTCTCGAAATCGCCATTGTCGGCGAGGCCGGTGTTGAGGTCGCCGCCAATGATCACGGGGGCGTCGCCGGCGAGCTGGTCGATGGCGTCGAGCAGTCGCCGGACCTGGCCCTCGCGGTAATCGGCATTGCCGCGGTTCTCGAGGTGCACCGACACGGCATAGAGCGGCCCCTCGGTGGTCGGCACGGCTGCGGCGATGGCGCAACGCGCGCCGATCCGCCTGGCCGGCGTTTCCGGCGTGAACCAGTGGCCCCACGATTCGAGCCGGATCATCGCCGGCGACTGGAGGGCAGTCCGCGCCAGCAGCGCGTTGCCGTGAAAGCCGTGCCGGTTGAAGTCGTCGTCGCAGAATTCGAGCTCGACCTCGGCCCCCAGTTCCAGTTCGAGGAACTCGACCCCGAAGGCGTAGGCCATGCCGAGTTGCCCGGCCAGTTCACGCGAGGTGTGAAGCTGCCCGGTCCGGGCCATGCCGTTGTCGACCTCGGAGAGGAGCGCGATATCGGCCCCTTCGCGCGCCAGCGCGTGCCCCGAAGGTTCGACCGCATAGCACCGTTCGAGGTTCCAGGCGGCGACCGTCAATGGAAAGCTCAGCGGCCCGGCCAGGTTCGATACCGGCGCCTCGACATGCTGCAGGCAGGCAAGCCCGGCCAGAGCGGCGGCGTGGTTTGCCTCCGTTCGCTCGAGTTCGGCGAGGCGATCGCGCTCATCCTGCGGCGGGCCGGCGAGCAGGGCAATCTGGGCGGGTTTGACGAGATCGAGAGACATGGCGGGCTGGGCTTCAGGTGGGAGGGATCGGTTCTGCCTAGCTGGCGGGGATGTCGCCGCCATGACAGGCGGCCAGCGCATCTTGGCACTTGTATGGTAGGACGGGCCGCGCTACGTCCCCCACCAACACTTGTCTCGGGGGAGCAACCAATGTCCGAATTCGCCACCTATCCCAGCCTCAAGGGCACGCCCGTCATCGTCTCGGGTGGCGCCTCCGGCATCGGCGAAGGTATCGTTCGCGCCTTCGCCGAACAGGGCAGCAAAGTCGGTTTCGTCGATATCGCGAAGGAAGCGGGCGAGAAGCTCGAGGCCGAGTTGCGGGCAGCCGGCGGCACGGTGAAGTTCACCCACTGCGACATCACCGACATTCCCGCCTACCAGCGCGCGATCGCCGGGTTCGAGGCAGCACACGGCCCTGCGCTTGCGCTGGTGAACAACGCGGCCAACGACCAGCGCCACAAGATCGCGGAGATCACTCCCGAGGCGTGGGACAAGAACATGGCGGTCAATCTCAAGCATGCCTTCTTCGCCGTGCAGGCGGTGGCGCCCGGGATGATCGCCGCCGGGCGCGGCTCGATCATCAATTTCGGCTCGGTCAGCTGGATGACCAACTCGGCCGACCTGACCGTCTACACCTCGGCCAAGGCCGCCGCGCACGGCATGAGCCGCTCCATGTCGCGCGAGTACGGCAAACACGGCATCCGTACCAACACGATCGTGCCCGGCTGGATCATGACCGAGCGGCAGCTGACGCTGTGGGCGACGCCCGAGGCCTTCGAGATGCTGGCCGAGCAGCAGCCGCTCGCCGGCAAGCTGTATCCGCCCGACATCGCGCGCATGGCGCTGTTCCTCGCCGCCGACGATTCCAAGATGATCTCGGGGCAGGATTTCGTGGTCGACGGCGGCTGGGCGCACGGCTAACTTGCCGCCGGGCAAAGATCGGCGTGATCACTGTGCTGCCGCAATCGCTGGCGACAACGCGCCGAACCTACGGGGGTCAAGTCAAATGAAGTCGAAGATTCTGATCGCGGGCCTCGCCGCGCTGGCGCTGAGCGCCTGTACCTCGGTCAATCCGTATACCGGGCAGACCCAGGTCTCCAACACCACTGGCGGTGCACTGCTCGGCGCGGGCGGCGGCGCTGTCGTCGGCGGCATCCTCGGTGCCGCAACCGGCAACGATCCGCGCGTTGCGGCGCTGATCGGCGCGGGTGTTGGCGGCCTCACCGGTGCTGCCATCGGCAGCTACATGGACCAGCAGGAAGCCGAGCTCCGTGCTCAGCTCCAGGGCACCGGCGTGTCGGTGACGCGCGTCGGCCAGCAGATCATCCTCAACATGCCGTCCAACATCACCTTCGCCACGGACTCCTCGACCGTGCAGCCGCAGTTCAACGAGACGCTGGTCTCGGTGGGCCTCGTGCTCAAGAAGTTCAACAAGACGGTGATCGACGTCTACGGCTACACGGACAATACCGGGTCCGACAGCTACAACCTCGAGCTCAGCCAG
>JAESFU010000214.1_pt1 | contig 66359 bp, 50 predicted proteins | sample 9269461 | NCBI WGS metagenome assembly JAESFU01 (sample SAMN14502556, study PRJNA617107) | algae metagenome | isolation source: Stenomitos rutilans HA7619-LM2 and co-occurring heterotrophs from cave walls | place: USA: Waikapalae cave, Hawaii | collected 2009-07-28
GTCGAGGGCACAGGCACCGGAATCTGGATCGGCGTGTTGGGCTGGGTCTCGTAGGCCCACATGAGCGGCGTCATGAAGTCTTCAAAGAGGATCCAGCCGTAGTGCCACTGGCCATTGAGCTTGGTGCGGACACCGATGTACGCAAGTTCGCTGATGGCGGGTGTGCCTTCGGAAAGGCTGCCGCTGAAAGGGAGATGGAAGAAGTAATTGCTCTGCGAGTTCCAGATTGCATCATGTGCAATGTACTCGCCAGAGAAGTACTCCCTCGTTGCCGCGTAGGGCGTGATCCACTTCCCATTCCACCAGAGTGTCTTCGACTCCGTAGCGGCTTCTACCTCTGTCTCGCCTTCAAAGAACCGACGTGCAGCGCCAGAACTGCTCTGATTGGGTCTATACCACTGCCCAAGCGAGCCCGGGAGGCGTTCGCCGGTCTGCTCTGATGCACTTTGGGTGATATTCAGGAACGTGCCGAGCACTTCCAATCCGTCGTACCGCACGCTGGTCCACCATTTGAACGTCCCGTCACGGTTATCGTGGACGACGACGGCGGCGTGCGTGGCATGTGCAGCCAGTGACCCTGCCAAAAACATGATCGTGAACAGCAGTTTGTGCGATGAAAGGCAGTTTAACATCCCGGAAGTCCCCCGATGCAGCTCGCGCATGGCCGCTGCATGTCCGATACTACACAATGACGGGGCGGTTGCAACAACGAAGTTCTACAGTCGTGCGATTTTGATGATTATGAGATTGTGCGGAGTGTTGAGCAGCGGTCGCGACCAGTACAACTGCTACTCGCATGCTGAATGAGTATCACGCGAGTAGGCTTCACTTGCAACTGTAGACGAATCCTGCAGGCAGGTCGTGTACTGAGATCACCTCGTAAAATTGAGAACTTCCGTGATCTTGACCTCGTGCGTCCCTCGCCAGTACGAGGTAGGAAGCGACACGCGCCAGAGGGAAGCGCTCGTCGGAGCAAGGAACCCGCACGCTGCAATCTCGCGGGAGCCGGTGAGCCGTATCGACCAGTCGTCCGCGGAGTCGAATGCAGGTGGAGGAGATTCGTTCCATGAGAGCGCGACCGGCATCCCCTCGTTGTGGCTGATCCCAAATGCCAGCGGCGATTCACCTCCTGCGACATGCGTGCCCGACGCAACCACTTTTCCGCCGCGCAGCACTTCGATCACGATGCCGATGACGAGCTTGGTATCGCGAGAACGCAGACCAGTCTTGAAGAGAAGGATCGGCCGACTTCCGCATGCAAAGAGCATTTCGGGCGAGCTTGCCGTGCATATACCCAACGGCACATCCAGCGGTTCGAGGCAATCATCAGGTGATGGAGCAATTCGTCGCTGCTTCACAATCCGCGAGCCGTACACACCGCCTGATGTACCGAGTATCTCGTAGTCGATCGTGACCTGCTCGGCTTCGGCAGGAACACCAGAAATGGTGGCCGACGAGATTGCACTTTCATCGATCCATCGACCGGGTGTTCCCTGATCAGTGAAGGCAAGCCTTGCGCGAAGTGCGAGACGGAATGGATCCAGCAGGTCGTTCGTGAGATGTCCAAAGCGGATACTGCACGGAGCACCTGCCCACGAAACGGGACGGATACCGATCGCCATGTCGAGCATGTCGCTTTCGCGTGCACAGCGCTCGACGAGCAATACAAGGTCCTTCTCGCTCAGCGGGCTTGCAATGATCCGCTGACGCAGCTCATCGTGAAAGGCTGCACCGAATTGCGTGGAACCTTCATTCTCGACCGGCGAAATCCGAAGCAGAGCAGGCGTCGGGATGATCTTTGCGAGCCGGGGCGGATCGAGCCAGAGCGCGACGCTGAACAATGGCGAAGCGGAAATGCACGCGACTGCGATCAGGAGTTTGCCGCGCGATCGGTGCCTTCGATGGAGATCCGCGTGCCCGGTGTGCAGATGGCCGCACTCGGGGCAGCGCGGGAGCGGTGCATCCTTTGGCAGAGGCTGCGTTGCGAGGGTGTATGCACATCGCCTGCAGCGTGGGCTCGCAGAAGGTGGCGTGCCACGGAGATAGATGATGAGAAAACCCAGACCTGTGAGCAGGGCAAGGAGGGATGAGGCGAGTGCGATGAGGGCACTGATGTCCACGAGCGGAGAATGTAGCTTGTTTTTGGAGGAACGCAGACCACAAGAGCACCAGGATCTCAAAGCAGATCCTGGTGGCACGGTACCCAGAAAAGAACACCAGGATCGGAGGACCGATCCTGGTGGCACGAAATGCAGAATGTGATGTCGACGATCAGCGGCGGCGGCGTGCCATCGCGAAGAGGCCCATCGCTGCAAACGACGCAGTGGCGGGCGTGGGGATCGTGACGACAAAGCCGATCTGGAACTGCGATGCAGTCCTGCCCATGCCGACGATGGTCATGCCATCGTCAGAGATGCCAAGGGGGAGCGAGAAGACAAAGCCTGCTTCGTAGGCGATGCCGAGCGAATCGAGGTAGGTGTTGAGGTTCACCATGCCCATCGACTCGGTCCAGATGAAACCTGCACCGCCGGTCGGGGGGCCAAAGCCGCGCTCATAGCCGACGACCGTGCCAGTGTCGGAAACTGCAGTCGATGAGCCGCGGACGAGGAAGCCGGGCGTGTTCATCGTGCCAAGAGCCTGCGTGCCGGTCTCCGCGCTCCAGCGCCAAGCCTGATCGTTGGTCGCAAAGCCGCCTGCACCGACGACCCACTTGCCTGCACTGTCAACATCGCTCGCTTCGCTGAGCATCATGTCTGCAGCGCCGTTGGTGAGCACAGTCTGGACGCCGTTGTTCCAGACTGCGGCCTGGCGAAAGCCTTCTTCGTTGTCCTGCCAGCCCACAACGACTGAGCCGTCGAAGTTGGTGGCGTTTGCACGTGTGCTGCGGTCAGGGACGGTGGTGCCGAAGCTCACGAGCGAGGTGCCGCTGGACTTGACTGCGTATGCAGTGCCTGCATCCTCCCAGCCAAGACCGACGACCGACTGACCGTTGCCGGTGATGCCCCACCCACTGCTCACGTTGCCATCAGACGAGCCGCCGATTCCGCCGAGCGTGGTCCAAGCGGATGCGCCGATGTCGTAGTAGCCTGCTTCATTCATGCCGCTGGCGCCGACTGCAGTGCCGCTGAAGCGGGTGCCATCTGCAGAGATGCGGGCAGTGCCTGCACCGTTCGAACCTGCAGGGACGCCGCCGACGTTGATGCGACCGCTGCCTGCAGTCCAGTAGAAGAAGGTGGCCGGGTCGCTACCGACGACCACGCCGTTGTTTGCGTCGGTGGGCGTGACGCCCTGGCCGAGGTTGTAGAAGGACTGTGCACTCGCGAGCGTCGGAAGGGCGGCAAGTGATGCAAGTGCAACGAGCGAGCGGGCGGCCATCGTCATGTCTGTCTCCTGGCTGGCGGCGCGGGGGCCGGTGTGTGCGTCGTCGGTTCGTCTCTGCGGGACGCCGACGCCTGCGGTGACCCCTGCGTGCAGCCAAACGCGGCCGCGAGCAGGGGGAAGTCTTGAATCTCCGGCTGCAGCTTAACGGACGGGCGTTGTTCTTTGCAAGTGTTTGCACAAACATTCTTGGCAAAAAGGAGCGTCGCTGGTAAGATGGCGAGGGAGGCAGGGTTCTCTTGCCGATCTCGATACCGAACACACCATGAATACAACGACGACATCCGGGCGGCCCGTGGCGATCGAGGCAGGGAAACCGGCCTTTGAGGAAGACCTAACGGTCGCGTTCAGTGCGATGCGGCTGCGGTTTGGGGAGCTGCTGGGGACGCTGGGCGTGGCGGCAGACGAGCCGCAGGAGCTGGCGAGGCGACTGTCGATCAGCAGGAATCTGACGTGGAAGGTGAGCAAGGTTCTGTGTCTGCAGGACCTGTACCAGGCGCTGGCGCATCTGCCGGGCGAAGAGGGGCTGGGGATCCTGTGGAGTGCGCTGGAGAAGGCAGGGGTCGCTGGGGAGATGGTCGCAGCTGCACGGGAATCGCATCGGCGGCTGAACGAGGTAGTCGAGGTTCACATCGGGGACCGCGCGAGCCTTGAGATCTTTCTCGACAGCATGGGGACGGGAGATGCGGGTGTGCGGCTGGAGCAGAGTCGCAAGCTGGCCTTTCGCGGGACGAGCGGGATCTGGGGTGTGCAGGCACGTGCGAAGACGACGACGGTATTTGTGTGTCCATCCGCGAATGACCCTGCGATGCTGGACACTGCGATCGTCGGCGGGATCGTGGAGTTTCGGAGATTGCGGACGGGGATCCGGTGGCCGCTCTTTGCACCCAAGTGGTATCACGATGATGGAAGGCCGTGGGCGAACAACCCGCGCGAGGAAGCGGTGGATGATGCGTATGCAGAGAGCGAGGGGCCCAAGCTCATCGGCGACATGAGCTCGCCGAGTGATCCGCCGATCCGGCTTATGAAGGGACGGATGGGGTGGGTGTATGAACTTGATGAGGGGCCGGTGGGCAATGCAGGGGCGCTGACGTGCTTCTTTGGAACGCTGGCGAGAGGCGCTGCACCGCGGTACCGGAGCGCGGAGGATGGGATCGGCGAGTTTTCATCGCAGATCACGCTGCCGGTGGAGCTGCTTCAGTTTGATCTGATCGCACATCGATCGCTGGAGCATGTGCTGCGGCCGAGCGTGCACGTGGCGGGGTCGGTGGGCGTCGCAGGGTCGGAAGAGCAGAACATTCCGGTGGGCGAGCGTCCGATCGAGCTGACGGGCAGGCCGCCGATGATGGCGACGCAGCTCGTGCCGAAGTATGACGCGATGGTGGACCGGGTGATGAAGAAGGGCGGATGGAACCGCGGTGATTTTGCGGCGATCCGGTTGATGGTGGCGTATCCGCCGATGCACTCGACGGTGAAGATGCGGTTTGCGCTGGAAGAGAAGAAGGCGTAAAGGCAGGGACTTGGCCGCGGAGTACGCGGACGACGCGGATAAAGGCAGGGAAGAGGGGCCGCAGATGAACGCAGATTGATGCAGATCTGGTCAAGACAAAGGCAGGCCTCGGATTTCACGGATGGCACGGATCAGAAGAGGTGAACAGTGAGCAGTAGGCAGTGATCAGCAGATGCAGAAGATGGGTTGAAGAGAAGAGATAAGATGAGATGAGATGAGATGAGATGAGATGAGATGAGATGAGATGAGATGAGACACATCGGGGCCTGAAAGGCCCCGCCCCAAGAATGATGCGGGAAGGCGAGAACTCAGAATGGTGTGGGCGAGGTGAGCGTGAGCGGGTGATGCATGCCGGGCGGGGTGAAAGTGAGCAGGGAAGCGTGGAGCATGAGGCGGCAGGCGGCGAGGCCGTTGTAGAGGGGGTCGCCGATGATGGGTGCGTTCAGACCGGATGCGGCATGGATGCGGAGCTGGTGCGAGCGGCCGGTGTGGGGCGTGAAGAGGATGCGAGTGGCGGGGACTGCGTCTGTCGTCCAGCGTGAGGCTTCGCTGAATGCGACGACGGTGGTCGCGTCGCCGGTGAAGGGTTCGCCTGCAGCTGCTTGAGTCAGCATGAAGCGATCAAGGACGCAGTAGTCGGTGCGTGCAGGTTTACCTTGTTCGTGATCAACGATGTGCACAGGGCGGGGCCACTTTGAGATATCTGCACGGAGCGGGAGATCGATCGTGCCGGCATCGGGTGTGTGGTGGCCATGCAAGAGGGCAGTGTATTCCTTGAAGACCTTGCGCTGCTCAAACTGCGACGAGAGGTCGCGGTGTGCTTCTTCATCGAGCGCAAAGACCATCAGGCCGCTGGTTTCGTAATCAAGGCGATGGACGGTGAGCGAGCCGGTTGCGTTTGGGAAGGCAGAGCGGACGCGTGCAGTCATGCAGTCTGCTTTGTGGGGGCCGCGGCCGGGGACGGAGAGGAAGAGCGAGGGCTTATCGACGACGACGCAGCGTGCGTCCTGGTGGATCATGCGGAGAGGGGATGAAGAGGGAAACGAGGACATTGCGCGGTGATGGGGAGTAAGCAGAGAGCAAAGCCAAAGACAGGAAGATCAAGACAGTTCATCGGGGCCTGAAAGGCCCCGCCCCAAGAGAAGAGGGGAAGAAGGGAAGAGAGGAGGAGAGGCCGTAGACACAGGCGGGGACGCCTGTGCCACGAGGTACAGTAGTAAGAAAGAGACTACGCACGTCCTGAGACGGCATTGGCGAGAACGACCTTTTCCCAGTGTTCGTAGAGCTTTTTGATTGAAACCGAGACGGATGTCTTCAGTTCCTGTGCGAAGAGCGAGATGCGGAGTTCTTCCAGCAGCCAGCGGTGCTCGATGAGTGCAGGTTCGTGGATGCCGTGGTCGTGGTTGTACTTGGCGCGGGTCAGGTAGCCAATCCAGAGCGGGCGCATTTCGGCCATGGCGCGTTCATCGCGCTCGATGCCGTTGCCGGAGAGCTTGGAAAGACGAGACGCGATACCGCGGAAGAATCGCGGCAGGTGCGAGCGCCATGCAGTGTCGGTAGTAGTCAGGAAGCCCTTATCTGAAAGGAGCGCGAGGTGCAGACGCATGTCGGCAATGGTGTCGGCCCATGCAGGGGGGAACTGGCGTGACATGGCCACGTCGGCAGCCTGCTTCTGCGCGAGGATGTCGCGCAGCTCGTCGGCGACGGCTTGGCCAGTGCGATAGAGAGAACTTGTCCCTCGCGTGATGGCCTGCTCGAACGCTTCGGGCGTGCGGATGACGAGAGGCTTGCGTGCAGCGTCGTGCATGAACGCACGCTCTGCGATAAGGAGTTCGAGCTGCTCGCGAAACTCTGCAGGGGGACCTGTCGTTGCGTACTGGATCGCCATGGAATCGACGGTCGGAAGTGCCTTCATGACAGAACGCATCTCCGCACGCGTGCGAAGCCAGAAGAGCCTGCGAAGGCCGGGGAGCGTGCGATGGACTGCTTCTGCGCTCGATTGCAGGAGCCGGAGCGAGACCGACGACTGGCGATCAAGGATCGCGGGATAGCCGGTGAGCTTGACGCCGAAGCGTTCGAGATCGACATGATCGGGGAGCGGGCCGAAGGACCAGTCTTTCAGGTCATCCTGATCGAAGCGGTCGCGTGCGAATTCTTCGAACCGCTTGGCGGCCAGGGGCGTGAGCTGGCGGCGCAGTTCTTCCGGATCGCGGCCTGAAGCGATGAGACGCTTGTGGTCATCAACGACCTGGACGTTCATGCGGAGATGCAGGGGAAGTTCTTCAAACTTCCATGCATCTGCAGGGATCTCTGCACCGAGTCGCCTGCCAAGTTCCTGCGAGAGGACTTCCGCAAGCGGGCGGTCTGCAAAGGCGATGCGTTTGACGCACTCAGAAGCGAAAGCAGGTGCATTATCGATGAAGTGGCGGAGGTTTTTGGGAAGAAGTCGCACAAGCGCGACGATCTTCTCTTCCAGCATGCCCGGAACGAGCCACTCGCAGCGCGAGGGGCTGAGCGAACCGATCTGGTGAAGCGGGATCGTGACGGTGATGCCGTCGTCGGGCGAGCCGGGGTCGTAGCGGTACTGGATCGGAACTGCTGCGAGTGCACTTGCGGTCTGACGCTTACGCGGATCGACTGCACTTGCGGCGACGGAGCCGGGAGTGACTTCGAGTGCATCAGGAAATGCCTGTGCATTGACGCGCGGATCGTTCTCAACGATGACGTCTGCCATCGTCATGAAGAGAAGACGCGGGTTCTGGCGCTCTGCACCTCGGCGCCACTTCTCAAAGGCCGCCATGCTGAAAATGCCCGGCGGAATACGACGGTCATAGAACGCAAAGCGTGCCTGCGAATCCGCAAGCAGGCCGTGCTTCCGTGCCTTGGCCTCGACGGATTCCGCCTCGGCCTGAAGCTTTGTGTTGTGCTCAAAGAACGGGCCGTGATGCTCGGCATCGCCCTCGACCAGTGCGTGATGAATGAAGACATCACGCGAGTGGCGCGGCTCGATCGGCCCGTAGTAGACCTGCCTGCGATTGATGATCTCCAGGCTCCAGAGCGTCACTCGCTCATAGGCGAAGACCGTGCCGTGCTCGCGATCCCAGTGCGGCTCTGAGTAATGCCTGCGGATGAGGTGTGCACCGACCTCTTCGATCCAGTCGGGCTGGATGCGTGCGACGGTCCGTGCGTACAACCTGCTCGTCTGGACAAGCTCTGCAGCGACGATCCACTTGGGCCCGCGACGGAAGAGCGAACTCCCGGGCCAGATAGAGAACTGACCGGTGTTCGAGGGTGCGTTCTGCTGCGATGCGGATGCACCGATACCGCCGGAGGCACTGCCGGCAGCGCCTCCACCACCGCTTGCACTGGGGCTTCCGCCGCCGCCGCGTGCACCGATATACGAGAACTCCTCACCCTTCTTCGCGACGTTGCCAAGCAGGCCCGCGAGGATCGCACGGTTGATGTGCGCGTTCTGGCCCTGGAGCTCGAGCGATTCCTTCTTCGAGAGCGTTGCTGGGTCGTGGAAGACGATCTGGTCTTCCTGGTTGAACTTGCCGTGCCACTTGCCGCGATAGGGCCTGCCCTTGTAGCCCATCTCCGAGGTCAATTCGTGGAGCTGGCGGTGAACTTCCTCCCACTCGCGCATGCGGAGATAGGAGATGAATGTCGATCTGCACAGCTTGCGGACTTTGCTGTGCGAGAGGTGCCGCTTGTTTTCCTGATACCAGCTCCAGATGTTCAGGAGCGAGAAGAAGTCGGATTCAGGATCGACGAACCTGCGGTGTGCATTGTCTGCAGCGTCTGCCTGATCCATCGGGCGATCGCGCGGGTCCTGTGCAGCGAGGGCAGACGAGATGACGAGCATCTCTCCGAGGCAGCCTTCCTTGTCTGCAGCGAGGAGCATGCGCGAGAGGCGCGGGTCGATCGGCAGACGTGCCATCTCGCCGCCGAGCTGCGTGAGGTTTTCCTGCTCGTCGATCGCACCAAGCTCGCTGAGCGTGTCGTAGCCGCTGCGGATCGAGCGATGATCGGGCGGCTCGACGAACGGAAAATCCTCGATGCGTCCCAGGTCGAGGGACTTCATCTGGAGGATGACCTGCGCGAGGTTTGATCGCAGGATCTCGGGCTCGGTGAACTGCGGACGCTGGGCGAAGTCCTCCTCGGAATAGAGACGGAAGCAGACACCCGGTCCGAGGCGACCTGCACGGCCCTTGCGCTGGTCTGCAGATGCACGGGAGATCGCTTCGATCGGGAGCCGCGTGACCTTGGTGCGCGGGCTGAACCGCTTGATGCGTGCAAGGCCCGTGTCGATCACGTAGCGGATGCCGGGCACCGTCAGCGAGGTTTCCGCGACGTTGGTTGACAGAACGATGCGACGCTGCGGGTGGCCCTGGAAGATGCGCATCTGCTCGTCTGGCGAGAGACGTGCATACAGCGGGAGGATCTCGACGCCCGGTGGATGGTGCTTGCGCAGAAGCTCTGCAGACTCGCGGATTTCGCGCTCGCCGGGGAGGAAGACGAGGATGTCGCCCGAGCCGCGCGATGCTGCGCGGTCGACTGCGTGGAGGATCGCGGTCTCAAGATCAGGGGCAGACTCGTGCTCTGCATCGCCCGCGAGCGGCGGAAGGTACTCGACCTCGACCGGGTACGTGCGGCCCGGGACCATGACGATCGGAGCAGGGGTGAGGATCGCTGCAGGTCCGACGCCACTCATTTTGCCAAAGTGCGTCGCGAATCGCTCGGGATCGATCGTCGCGGAAGTGACGATGACCTTGAGATCGGGCCTGCGGGGAAGGAGCTGGCGGAGATAGCCGAGCAGGAAGTCGATGTTGAGGCTGCGCTCGTGTGCCTCGTCGATGATGATCGTGTCGTAGGCCCACAGGTAGCGGTCGTTCTGGCTTTCGGCGAGCAAAATGCCGTCGGTCATCAGCTTGATGAACGTATTGGGACTGGTCTTGTCGCCGAAGCGGACCTTGTAACCCACTGCTTCGCCGAGGGGCGAGTTGAGTTCCTCGGCGATACGCGTCGCGACCGAGCGTGCAGCGATTCGGCGGGGCTGTGTGTGACCGATGAGCCCTGCAACACCGCGACCGAGTTCGAGACAGATCTTGGGGAGCTGCGTCGTCTTGCCCGAACCGGTTTCACCGCACAGGACGATCATCTGGTGATCGCGGATCGCTGCTTTGATCTCCTCGCGCATGGCCGAGACGGGCAGGTCGGTCGGATAGGTCGGGACCGGCAGCGCGGCTTGCCTACGGGCGCGCCGAGCGACGGACTCGTTGATCTCGCGTTCGAGGCGGGCAAGATCAGGGCCACGGCGCGACTGGCGTGCATCTTTTTCCGCCTGTCGGATCACGCGGCGGAAGCGAGGGAGATCAACGAGCATGCACTGCTCGAGCTTTGCAGCGAGCGGCGCAAGGCGTGATGCAACGGATTGCGGGGAGTTGGTGTCTGGACCTGGCACGGGGTAGGAATGGTACGAGGATGGAAGGTGAGGCTTTGCTTTCAGATGCAGCTGGGGGTCGGCCGCAGGGATAGCTCGCAGGTATTGGACAGTTGGAACGGGTGCGATTGTCGGCTGAAAAGGTGGTACGAAGGGTACGTCGTGTTTGCGTACTGCACCAAGTTCCCTGCATGAATGGAGATTCACTCCACTCCAAGGGGTTATGAAAGGCAGGGGAATCCCCGCAGGTGAGGTTTGTAGCTCCTAAAGTGGATACCAGTGACGACTGCACCCACCAATCGCGTCTTCGCACCGACCCGGCAGTTCCCGCCTCGGCCGCTTCTTGGCATTACCGTGCCGGGGTGGCCGATCATCGGGCTGTTTGTGGTGATTTCCGCAGGGCTCACTGCTGGTGCATTCGCGTGGCCGGGGCCGATCGGCGGGTGGATCGTGGCAGGGATCTGCCTCTTGCTGACGGGGTGGTGCGTGTGGTTCTTCCGCGATCCTGAGCGGAAACCGCCGGCGGAAGCAGGGGTTGTGATCTCACCTGCAGATGGCGTGGTGTGCCAGGTGCAGCCTGCAGTGCCGCCTGTGGATCTTGGGATGCCTGCAGGTCAGTACACGCGGGTTGCGGTGTTCATGAACGTGTTCAATGTGCACGTCAACAGGTCGCCGGTGGATGGCACGGTCGAGAAGTTGGCGTATCACCCCGGGAAGTTCTTCAACGCGAGCTTTGATAAAGCGAGCGAACTGAACGAGCGGATGGGGATGTCGCTGCGGCTCGCGGATGGAACGTTGATCGGGTGTGTGCAGATCGCGGGGCTGGTGGCGCGGCGGATCGTGTGCCAGGTTCGCGAAGGGGCGAGGATGAATCGCGGCGACCGGTATGGGTTGATTCGGTTCGGGTCGCGCGTGGATGTCTATCTGCCGGAGGGGTTCACGCCTGCAGTGAAGATCGGGGAGACGATGGTCGCGGGCGAGACGGTCCTGGGGCGTGCAGTGAAAAGCGATGCGAGCGTGGGCGGGGCCTGAGCCTCGGGAAGGAGTGACGCGTGTTTCTTGGATATCCATCAAAGATGCGCGAACGCGAGATCCCGATTCGGCACATCATCCCGAATCTGATCACGACGCTGTCGTTGTGCTCGGGCTTGTCTGCGATTCACTTTGCGATGAAGCCGGACTTTGACCGCGCGATCATGGCGGTGATTGTCGCTGCAGTGCTGGATGGGCTCGATGGGCGTGCAGCGCGGCTTTTGAGGGCGACGAGCAAGTTTGGCACGGTGCTGGATTCACTGGCGGACTTCCTGGCGTTTGGCGTTGCACCTGCAGTGATCCTGCATCGGTGGATGCTGGGCAAGCCTGAAGTGATGGGCAAGTGGGACTGGATTGGGCTTGCCGCGATCATGACGTTTGCGTTGTGCAGTGCGCTGCGGCTTGCACGGTTCACTGCAGCTGCATCCAAGCCCAGCAAGCCGGGTGCAGGTCCTTCGCGGTTCTTTGTGGGATTGCCGACACCTGCAGCAGCTGCGATTGTGCTGATCCCCGCGATGATGCGTGAATCAAAGCTGCTCCAGACCGAGCTTCCGATCTACATCATCGTGGCACACACGTTCTTTGTTGCACTCCTGCAGATCAGCAGGCAGCCGCTCTTCTCGTTCAAGAAGCTGAAAGTCAAGCGGCGGTTAATCGTGCCGATGATGGCGCTGGTGGGTCTGGTCGTCGTCGCTGCGATCAAGGACTTCTGGTCGACGATGGCTGCGCTGGCGTTCACGTATCTCCTGACGCTGCCGTGGAGCATTATTTCGTACCGCAGGGCGAGGGCGAGCGGGCAGGAATCCGCGCCGCCGCCCGCGATCGTGCCGGACGAAGTGCAGCCGATCTGATGCACTGACAAGCGCCTTTTCAAAGGCATTCTGAGTAGTTTGCGAAGGGCAACAACGTCATTTCGGACGTTGGATGTCGCTGACTGACGTTACAGAACCGTGACCAACTCGAACGCGAGTTGCGTGTACAAAACACCTGTACGGATGCGCGATGGGGAAATCGCATCACCGTGCGGGAGTCATTTCATGCGACGTCAGGTCATTTCGTGCGTGTCTGCTTCCATGCTGCTTTTCCTGGCGGGCGCACCCGCTGCGATCGGCCAGACGGGCGTACTGGGGCGCGAGGCAAATGTCGATGAAGGTCGCAGCCTGATCGTTCCGCAGGCGTGGCGGCATGATCGCAGGCGACCTGCACCGGAAGTGGATCTGACTGCAGTGAACGTTGACGTCAAGATCCGCGAGCAGGTCGCGACGACGTCGATGGAGCTGATGCTGCGAAACCCGCACGGCAGCTCGCTCGAAGCAGAGCTTGTGATTCCCGTGCCAGATGGGTGCACGATCAGGGGCGTGCAGTTTGATGGAACGGGGCCCGAGCCGACCGCGAAGATCCTGCCCAAGGAAGAAGCCCGGCGGATCTATGACGAGATCGTTCGAAGGAAGATCGATCCCGCGCTGGTTGAGTTTGCAGGGTACAACCTGATCAGGACCAGTGCGTTTCCGATCCCTGCCAACACGACCCAGAAGCTGACGGTGATCTTTGAACAGATCCTTCCCAGCGATGGCAATCGCGTGGACTACATCCTGCCGCGAAGCGAGGGGCTTGCAGATCCAATCGTGACGTGGACGATGCGTGCAGAGATTGCAGCAGAAAAAGGTATCGGGACGGTGTACTCGCCGAGCCACGATCTTGCGATCAGCGTGAAGGACGATGCATCTGTCACCGCGACGATTTCTGGGCAGACGATGGGGACCGGGCCTGTGCGGCTTTCGTATCTCCAGAGCAAGTCGCACCTCAACGAGCCGACCGCGACGTTCATGGCGTATCCCGATCCGACGCTCGGTGATGGCAAGGGCGGGTACTTCCTGATGCTGGCAAAACTGCCCGATGTGCATCGCGAGAAGACAGTCCGTGCGTTCAAGGACATCGTGCTCGTGCTTGATCGGTCGGGATCAATGGGCGGCAACAAGATCGAGCAGGCACGCCTCGCAGCAATCCAGGTGATCGACGGGCTTCAGGATGGCGACCGGTTCAACATCATCGATTACTCCGATTCGGTCTCGAGCTTCTCAAACACCTCGGTGGTCAAGTCGATGGAAACTGCAGCGAACGCACGTGCATACCTGAACAAGCTTGAAGCGAACGGTGGAACGAACATTCACGATGCACTGCTGGAAGGCGTTCGCACTGCTCCTGATCCGCATTCGCTCCCGATGATCCTGTTCCTCACCGACGGCCTCGCGACGGTGGGCGAAACGCGGGAGAAGGCGATCCGCGACGCGATCACCAAGGCCAATCAGTTCGAGCGTCGGATCTTCGGCTTTGGCGTCGGATATGACGTGAATATCCCGCTGCTCAATGCGGTTTCGACGTCATCGGGCGGCGCAACGACAATGATCGCACCAGGCGACGATGTGGAATCGAAAGTGTCGCAGGTCTTCTCGCGGCTTCGCGGGCCTGCTCTGATCAAGCCGTCGCTTGATTCGCTCGATGCGCAGGGCAAAGAGAACGCAAGACTCATTCGCGAGCTTCAGCCGGGCAGGATGGGCGACATCTTCGACGGCGACCAGGTAGTGGTGCTCGGGCAGTACACGTCGGACCAGCCGATCCGCGTGCGGCTCAGCGGGAAGGTCACAGGAGCAGCGAGTTCAGATGCTTCGTACACGTTCGCGTTCGACCCGAGCAAGGCGTCGGTCCGCAACAACTTTGTCCCCCGCATCTGGGCGACGCGCAAGATCGCATCGCTTGCAGAGTCTGTCCGCCAGAACGCGGCGGATGGCAGCCAGGCGAACGAGGAACTGATCGGGGAGATCGTGCGGCTCTCCACTCGCTGGGGCATCATGACCGAATACACGTCGTTCCTTGCCGTTGAGGATGATGCCGTGATGCCGAGCCTGCAGCCAGGTGCAGTGGCCAGTGCACCAGAAGCCGAACTCCGCAAGCGTGTGCAGCAAAAGGCCAGCAGGACGGTCGCGGAACGATCCGGCACTGGTGGAGCTGCACAGCAGATGAACGTGCAGGACCGAGCGGAATCACTGAACATCCAGGCAGGGCAGCGGCTCGTCGATGCGGACATGAAGGCCCAGACGTTCAATCGCGTGCAGAACATCGCGGACCGCACGCTCTTCTGGCGGAACAACCGCTGGGTCGATTCGATGCTCGGAGGACAGGAAGCAGCTTCGCCCGAGCAGACGATCGACTTTGGAACCAAGGAGTACCAGACGCTGGTCGATGAGCTTGCACGCGATGGACGCCAAGGACTGATCGCGAGCGACGCGGATGTCTACCTCCTCCACGGAGGCAAGCGGACCCTGGTCCGGTCGCAAAGCGCTCAGAACCAGCAGGGCAAGTGATGGCGGGTGTGCGTGCACCTGCACGGGCCGCCATGTACGATGATGTGTAACACGCGTGGGGACGCCGGGAAATGCCCGGCGTCCCTGCAGTCTTGATGGAGCTCTTGATGTCCCTCGCGACCATACTTGTGGTAGAAGACGATTCTGCGGTCCGCAGGGGCGTGGTCGATGCGTTGACGTTCGCGGGGTATCGCGTGATCGAAGCACCCGATGGAAGAACGGGGCTCAACGCAGCGACCGAAGGGCACATTGACTTGGTCCTTCTCGACATCCTGATGCCCAAGATGAACGGGATGGATGTCCTCAAGGCGATTCGCGAGGAGCTGCCGAGCCTACCGGTGATCTTCCTGACTGCACGCGGGCTTGAAGAGGATCGTGTCGCGGGCCTCCGCGCTGGCGCGGACGATTACATCGTCAAGCCGTTCGGGCCCAAGGAAATGCTCGCACGCGTTGAAGCAGTATTAAGGCGATCTGCAGAGCGGCCCAAGGTCGTGCGGACACTCAAGATCGGCGGATGCACGATTGATCTTGCGCGGCGCGAGGTCGTGCTTACAGATGGAAGCCGTAAGGTGCTGCCCGATCTTGAATCTCGCCTGCTCGAGTACCTGGCGAGCAATTCGGGGCGTGCTGTGTCTCGCGAAGAGCTTCTCACGCGCGTGTGGAAGGTCGATGCACGCGGGCTTCAGACGCGGACGGTCGACATGGCGATCGCGCGCCTGCGTGAGCTTCTGGGCGACGACCCCGCCTCCCCCACTGTCATCGTAACGGTGCGAGCCAAGGGCTACATGCTCGCTGCATCGTCGGAGGAAGGTTCATGAACGCGCGCCCTGCAGGGCTTCGCATCTTCTGGATCTGCGCGATCGCGGTGACCGCTGCACTTGTGTGGATCTCGGTCCGCGTGCTTCGCCTTGAGAATCGTGAAGCAGTGTCGCAAGCGACTGCAGAACGCCAGCAGGCGGTGCGGCTTGCGCTGTGGCGCATGGATTCTGCATTGACGCCGGTGATCGCTCGCGAGGCATCACGGCCGTACTTTCATTACCAGAGTTTTTACCCAACTGACCGCGCGTTTACGCGCATGCTCGATGCAGTGAGCCCGGGCGACGTGCTCGTGCCGTCGCCGCTGCTTGATGCACCGGTCGGCGTGATCCGGCTGTACTTCCAGGTCGATCCAACCGGCTCGGTCTCGTCGCCGCAGGTTCCAAAGAGCGATCAGCGAAAGCTCGCGGATGGTGGCATCACGATGAGTTCGAACATCGTCGCTGCAGAGGACCAGCTTCGAACGCTTTCGACGCTTCTCCACGGCAAGAAGATGAACCATGGACCACCCGCGCCAGCGATTGCGCTCAATCCAGACGCAACCGAGTCCGCGCAGACTCAGGTTCAGGTTCCGATGCAGATGCAGAGTGACTTTGGCCCTGAACTCGACAGCGAATTCACCCAACGCCGCCAGCGGCTCGCGCAAGCATCGACCTCGCAGCGCAACGTCGAGAACTTCGAGGCGAGCCGTTCGCAGCAGACGAGCACGGGCCAGAACATCATCTCGAGATCAGAAGGCCAGACCACCGCGGGGATCCCCGCGACATCTGCTTCACGACCTGAAAGCGGCGCAATCCCTGCTGCACCACCTGCAGGCAAGGAAAACTCGGTTGCGAGCAAGCCGAGCGAACCTGCGTTCGATGCAGCATCGGGGTCGACGGGCACTACGCAGGCCAACAGCCCGAGCAATGAAGTCGCGTCGCGCCCAGAACTCGCAAAGTCGACTTCAACCAAAGCAGACGAGAAGGAGAACGCAGAGTCTGCCCAGCGCGAGAAGACCGAACTTGCAGACGTGCTTGCAGGCATGCGTGGCGATATGCCAGGACGCACGCCTGCACGGGATGCAGGTGGCTCCATTCTTGAGCTGCCCGAGCACTCCTCTGGCGATGCATCGTCCTCGCTCGCGGTCGCAACGTCCGACATCGTGCCCGAGTGGATCGGTGGAACGGATTCGCCGCAGTTGGTCTTCTGGCGCACGGTGACGGTCAATGGCGAGAAGTTTGAGCAGGGCTTCTGGCTTGATTGGCAGCTCACGCGGAGCTGGCTCCTTTCAGGGATCGGGGATCTCGTGCCATGGGCGGATCTCAAGCCCGTGCTCGCGCCGCTGCGCGATCAGCCGCCCGAAGCATTGGGAAGAACACTCGCCTCGATCCCTGCAGAGCTTGTGCTGACGAGCGACATTGCAGTACCGTCGGTCGGCTGGACGCCGCTCCGGCTGGGACTTCTCTTTGCATGGCTTGCGATCGGCGCATCACTCGTCGTGACATGGCGGGTCCTTCGCGAGCTGTACGAGCTTGCAGAGCGGCGCGGAAGGTTCGCGGCTGCAGTGACGCACGAACTCAGGACGCCGCTCACGACGTTTGTCCTGTACTCGCAGATGCTCGCCGAGGACATGGTTCCCGATGAACGCAAGGGTGAGTATCTGCGGACGATGAAGAACGAATCGCAGCGGCTTGCAGGGATTGTTGAAAGCGTGCTTGACTATGCACGGCTTGGTCGAAGCGAGCCGGGACGCGGGATCATTCACGCGCCGCTGGGCGAGATGCTCGGGCCAGTTATTGAATCGCTGACGAGCAGAGCCGCGGGTGCTGGCTTTGCACTCGACGTCGATCTTGGCGAGGCTGCAACTTCGATCGTGCGTGCAGAGCCCACCGGCGTCGAACGCATCTTCACAAACCTCGTCGATAACGCATGTAAATATGCACAAGGAAGCGAGCCTGCACGCATCGACATCCGCGCGACGCAGCGCCGAAAGACCGTCGAGATCTCCGTCCGCGACTTCGGGCCGGGCCTGAACGTCGACGAGATGAAGCGCGTCTTTGAGCCTTATTTCAGGGGCCAGCGCACGACGGATCTTGGCGTGCCGGGCGTGGGGCTTGGGCTTGCGCTTGCACGAGGCGTGGCGAGGGCAATGCACGGCGAGCTACGGCACGAAGCGGTGCACCCGGGCACGATGTTCGTGCTGACACTGCCGTGCGAGGGGTGAGCATCAGTGGACAAGCTCACCGGATGTCATCCCAAGCACGCTTCTGACCTTCTCGAACGTCCTCTGTGACCGCCGCCAGACATTCCACCGGGTCTGCGAATGAAACAGCACCAGAGAACGCGTACCGGTGGGATCTGGCTCGCGACAGATTGCATCGATCTCCGTGCTGGAGTTCTTCTCAAGCCAGATGCTCTCGATGCGATCGCGTGCAACGGAAGCTTCTGCGGTCGCAGCAAGCAGGGACGCTTTCGAGAACCTGGGTTCACTTCGCATGAATGCGAACACCTTCTCCCTGCCTCGCTGCTTGTCACTTGCCGCGATCTCCGCAATCGTGCTGGAAAGCCCGTCCTCAAAGGGAAGCCCAAGGACGCTGCGTTCCATCGGTGCCCTGCTGAAAGCCGCAACGAGCCCGTGAATCCACGCGAGATGGTCGAGGAGCGGTTTACCGACTGAGCCACCAGCAAGTTCGCATTCAACAAATTCAAGGAGGCGACAACTCTCCTTTTTCCAGTGACGGAAGACACCCGCAGGATCCTGCTCATCCAGACAGCCGATCGCGGCAGTCAGGCGAGCACGCCCTTCTCTAGAGAGACGTATCGATGCGATGGTGTCATTCAGGAGTGAATCGATCAGGCTCAACGCCAACTCGAATTGAACTTGCGATCGCATCTCCCATAATCCAAGCCCGTCCTCAACACCTGCAAAATCGCTCGCGACATCAAGGATCGCAAGAAGCGAGTCTGCTGCTTCATCGACGTTGCCCGTGCTGATCTGGTACGCGGCGTGTGCACGGAGTATGCGAACAAAATCATGCGAGTGCTTGCGCATGATCGATTCGACAAACGATTCGTGCTGCTCATTCTCCGGCAGGCTTAGTACAAAGCGTGGAACGATCAGTTCAAAATTATCCATCGCTGCGACGGACTTGAGCTCATCGATCCAGGCTTCGTTGGTGATAAGCGACTGCAGAACATCCTCGACAGTGATCGGTGTCCAGAGGCGCTCCACAAGCATGAACTCACGTGGATCAAACTCGACCGCGGATGCCAGTTCAGGGAGCTTGGCATCAAGCCGATCGATGAGCGAGAGGTACCGCTCTAGAGCGTTGAGGGAAGCAGGGTCGGGCTTGAACTGGTCTGCCACTTGATCGACAGGCTGAGACGCAGGTGCCTGCGCGGCCTGGGCGAGAGCGATGCACAGGGTTGTACAAAGCAGACTCAACACGTAGCGACCCTCCGATCTGGCCTGCACCTCGAAAACTCCGTTCAGGGTGCCTGCTCAGGAGTTGTACAGCCGCAGAGCTCTCGAAGTTTCGCAATCAGAGTGCTGGATTCGTTCTCCTCCCTCCAGTAGGTCGATGCCAACGTGAGAGTAACGGGCCACAAGCAGCCTGCTTCATCCAACTCCGCAACCACTTCCGCCAATTCGCTACGCGTGCTGACACGGTCCCAGAGTCTCTTCACATCCTGAAGGACTCGCTTGGCGTCTGCTTGGACCTTGCGGAGAGCATCGGGTTTGCAACGAGGCTCTGCTCGGAGAACTTTCAGCACTTCTTCCCGGTTGGCAGGCAAGATATTCATCTCGGGATTCACTTCATGAATACGTTCGGTAAGGTCGCCTGAAGGAACCACAGCTGCATATTTCGCGATCTCCAGCAGCAGCTCGTCGTCGACGCTGTCGTCCTTGATCCGTGCTTCCGCCCAGCGAATGTCATCTTCGATCTGGCGGATGTATGCATCTCGAATCGGGAACGGATGCGGTTCACTGTACGAGGCAAGAAACTGGCACCATGCATCGCGATCATCTGCCGCCAGGCGAGCCTTACTCGCGTCTGATTCGAGCATTGCAATGCAACGTTCAACGGCATTCCGAAACATGAAGTGCTCTGCCATGGACTTGACGTCAAGCGGGCCCGAACCACCGCCGATGTGCCTTGAAAGACGCAGTACCGACTTGAGCGACCGCTGCGCCGCATCGTCATCACCCTCTGCCCACAAGAATGCAGCATCCGCGAGTAGCACACTGCCGAGCCTTCTGAGTGGCGTTGCCGCAATCTCCGGCTTGGTCGGCTCGCGAAGCGTACCCAAAGGAGGTTCCGCGACTGCAATCGAGCTTGCATCCAGTTCCGTGGCTTTGATCAAGTCATTAAGCCAGCTTCTCGCCTTGATGAACTCCTGCCGAACTTCGTCGGTGGTGAGCGGGGTCTCCTCGTCCTCTTCGATGGTGAGCGTTGTTGGATGAAACTCGACCCGCCAGTGAATCTCCTTGAGCTTGGCAGGGTGCGTCTCGATGAGCCACAAATAACGCTCGATCGCATCGCTCGAATTCGGATTCGCTTTGCGAGTGGGCTGTGCCTCCGCAGGCTGGAACCACGTCACGACCGAGAGGAGCATTGCAAGGAGATACATATTCCCTCCGACATCAAATAAAGGCGCTCAAACGAAATCACTCGCCCGGGATATACGAGATCGCACCCTCAAACGGGCTGCTTGCAGAGGCGTAGAGCTTGCGAGGGATCCGACCCGCAAGATAGCTCTGCCTGCCTGCAGTGCATGCATGACGCATGGCGTGGGCCATCATCACTGGTTCCTTGGCGTGCGCGATGGCGGTATTGAGGAGCACGCCGTCGGCGCCGATCTCCATCGCGACCGAGACATCGCTTGCAGAACCGACCCCTGCATCCACGATCACGGGGTACGTCAGATCGCCCTGCTTGAGAAGTTCGAGGCACAGGAGAATGTTGCTCCGGTTCAGGACACCTTGGCCGCTGCCGATCGGGCTCCCTGCAGGCATCACGCTCGCTGCACCTGCTTCCTTGATGCGGAGTGCAGCGATCGGATCGTCGCTGCTGTACGCAAGAACCTGGAAGCCATCCTTCACAAGCTCGCGCGTCGCCTCGACCGTCCCCATCGGATCAGGGAGGAGCGTCTTCTTATCGCCCAGCACCTCAAGCTTGACCCACGAAGCGCCGGGGTTGCCGAGCTGCTCGAGAATCTCGCGGCCCAGGCGTGCGACGCGGACCGCATCCTCTGCAGAGAAGCAACCTGCAGTGTTGGGGAGGATCGTGTACCGCTTGAGGTCGAGGAACTCAAGGAGGCTCTTGCCCTGCGCGTTGATCAACCGCTCGCGGCGGACAGCAACGGTCACGACATCGCACGCGCTTGCAGCGAGTGCATCACGCATCAGGTCGTACGTCTCGTACTTGCCGGTACCGACAAAAAGACGGCTCGAAAAGGTCCGTCCCGCGATCGAAAATGGGGTCACGCCGGGTTCAACTGCGGTCATGCGCGAACAGTAGCGTGGTGGTGGATGATGGTCGCAGTGAACCTGCTGGCCACGACTGGCAAGCACATAGCAATGGCATCAAAAACTGCCTCTCGGAATACGAGGCAAGCGAGCCTCAGACAGGCTGGAGATACCCAAGATGCAACTCTGAATGCCGCAAGTGCATCTTGATCCATTCCTCGTGCGTCAGGTTCCCCACGCCCAGAAGCGGGTTGGCAACCTTGGGTTCAGTGAACTGGAGGCGGTCGTACTGCCCGCGAAGGAGCGAGACCGCTTCGTCAAAGGGCATCTCAACCGCGCCGACCGTACCGCCGGGAATTTTGCCGATATTGACGCCCCGCATCAGCGGCGTGTTCAGGAGCTGCCTCTTGAACAGCCGGGCGATGACCTTGAGGATCCACGGCGGCGACTGAAGCTCGGGCGGATAGCCCTCATATGCGTAGCGAATGAATGCAGCGATGTGGGCAAGGTTCTGGCCTGGCGTCCAGTTACCGGTCGTTCGGAGCGTCCCTGCACGGTGCGCACGTTCGAGGTTGTCCAGCTCAAGCCGAGCGTCGGCGAGCGTCTTGAACCTGAGCCTTCGGTGCTCTGCCTTGGCTGTCTTGATCGCCATCGCGCGTTCCAACCCCTTTTCAATGGTCCTGCGGTCGCTATCCGTCAGCCCCCGCCGACCAGGACGACAATCTCGATCACATCGCCATCCGCGAGCCTGCGTGCCTCGTGGTCGCGCCTGGGAACCAGCGTCTTATTGACCTCGACTGCGTATGCAGACCCGGGCTTGACTGCACTTTCCACCACCTGCCGGAGGGTTGTCCCTTCGGGCCAAGTCGCACGTTCGCCGTTGATCGCGAGCACCATATACGCGATGATAGAGAGGCCCCGAGGATCTGGTCGAAAGCAGGGAAATGAAACGGGGCCTGATACGTTTCGGAATGAGTAAGGGGGTCTCCCCCGGTGAGCAGCGGGCGCTCGGTCTGAGCGTCCGATTGAATGGACCACGAGCAGGAGCAGTGTGCATGGCGGCCTTGAACTCTCTGCACTCAACGACCATCGGCAGGCTCCACCGCCTCCAGATGGCTGCACGGCCACTCTTTGCCCTCGTGCTCGTGCTCATCCTCGCCGGGTGCGGCGATTCGGGATACAGCCAGAAGACGCCCGAGGACGTCCTGAAGACCGCCAAGCTGATGGTCGAGCGCGGCGAGGCACGCAAGCTCGGCGGGCTCTTTTATGCAGAGAACGAGGACATGCGGAAGGTCCTCTCTAACTTCGGCGTCCTCCTGGGCAACCTCCAGAAGCTCGGCGTGGCAGTGAGCGAGAACTTTCCGAAGGAGATGGGCGAGCTGAAGCAACGTGCAGAGACTGCAGCCAAGAGCGGCAAGGCATCGTCGCTTCTCAACCAGATCGCCGCACAGGCCACCGGCAACTCCGGGAGGTCACGTCGCGCGAATCGCGATCCTGAGAAGGCACGCAAGGAGCAGATCGAGCGCGAGCAGCAGTTCTCTGACTCGCTCAACGTGCTGTTTGCAGATCCTTATGGCTTCCTGACACAGAACGCACAAAGGCTCACGACCGTTTCGCTCACCGACGACATGGCCGCGATCCTGTGGGATGGCCAGCCGATGATGGCACCGATGGGGATGGTGATGCGACGCAGCAGCGTCGACCAGAAGTGGTACATCGTGCCGCCCTTGAACATTCCGGGCATCGCGAATTACCTCCCGCAGTCGCCGCAGGAGTACAAGGTCTTTGGCGCGATGATCGCGATCATCAACAACGTGATTGTCGATCTTGCGAAGGACGTCCGCGACAAGCGGATCACCCAGATCGAGGAACTCTCCAAGAAGGCAGGCGAAAAGGCGTTCCTCCCTGCAGCGATGGGGTACGTGGCGTACGGCAAGATGATCGAGGAACGGCTCAAGAAGACGCAGGCCCCCAAGACCACCGCACCTGCCAATACACCGGCCAATCCGCCTGCTAATTCCCAGCCTTCCACTCTACGCTGATCGGAATACCAAGGACCTTTGACAGCAGGTCCGACTTGGTCTGCGCTGCAGCGAGCTCTGCACGCGGCTCGCCGGAGTGATCACGCCGCGTGATCGCAATGATGCGCAGCTGTTCAGGCTCTATCACGACCTGCACATCCCCCACCACCTGGCGGTGCGTGCGGTCCAATCCATCGCCCACGCGTAGCACGCCCGCGAGCATGCGAACAAGCCTTCGGTCCTTCTTGGGGAGTGAGCGAAAGTGCTCATGCCGCCTGCTGGGGATCGCCCTGCGGTGATACCGCGCGATCGAGGCCACGACCTCGGTTGCTGACCGCTTCACGCCGCACAAACCGTTGAAGAGGATCAAAGACTCTGCGTTCTTGTGATGGCCCTTGTACGAGATCGCAACGCCCGAATCGTGCAGCATCGCTGCAGCCTGAAGGATCGCCGCACCGCGCGGGCGTGCCCAGCGCCCGGTCTTGATCGTTCCTGCAGTGGCGAGCTTGGCAAGCGCGTTCAAGAGCTTGCCAGAGAGCAGCGCGACCTGCGTCGTGTGCGGCTCGGGCGCTCTGCACGCCTTGCTCAATTTCGCTGCAGCGACCGGGAGCATGGTCCTGGTCGAAACCTGCCGAACCCCTGCACGCATGAGCGTTGCGTCTGCAGTCTCGATCACCAGCCCATCACGCAGACCAACATCAAGCGTGGTCATCGCGTGCGGCATGAGCCGAGAGAGCAGGCCTTCGATCACCGCAAGCCCCGCCACGATGATCTGCGAGCGTTCGACCGACAAGCCAGGCAGTGCAGCACGTTCGGCGACGGTGAGCGGCCGGATCGTTCTCAGAAGTTCGCGGACATCACCGGAACTCACTGCAAGCGGATCGCCCAGCACCATCGGCACCGGCCCGCCGCCAGGCACAAGCACGCCTGCAGTTCGCTGGCGAACCAGGACACCTGCAGAAGTGCACCCGCCGCCCACGCCGTAGAGCCTGCGCGGGAGGAACGGAAGAACCGCAGTCGCGTTCTCAATCGTTCGTGCGATGTGATCGCGGAGATCCTCGTACCGATCCGCTGCACTTGTGTCAGGCCCGCCAAATTCCTCGGTCATCGCGACTGCACCGAGCGGCATCGAGATGGAAGCCACCGGCACGCACCCGATACCGACGGTGAGCTGGACGCTCCCGCCGCCGGTATCAATCACGCCGATCTTCTGGAGCTTGGCACCACTGCCAAGGCCCATGGTCTCGGTCACTGCACGGTACGAAAGCCTGCCTTCAACCCTGGGCGGGATCACCGTGAGCTCGACGCCGGTGGTATCACGCAGTTCCTTGATAAACTGCTCGCGGTTGGCAGCCTTGCGCACTGCATACGTCGCGACACACCGCGCGATCGGCGCGTCGAACTCTTGCGACGCAGCGACAAACGCAGCGACCGCATCGATCGCACGCTTCATCGGTGCTGCACCGAGCGTGCCATCGCCGGCGAGACCTTCGCCGAGCCTGCATGGCTCGCGCCGGTCGGCGACAGGACGCCATGACCCGTCGGAAAAAACTTCCGCGGCGAGGAAACGTGCACTGTTGGTGCCGATGTCGATGACAGAGAATCGACGAGGCTTCATGGCAGCTAGACCCTGCAAAGGAGAACAAACCGGGCAAACCCCCGGGCCTCCTCAACGCGGATCATACTGCACACCACAGATGAAGCCGGTGATTCCGATTGTTAATTGTGGCCGTGGTCGACGGTGACTGCAGGGCCATTGGGCATCACGACGACCGAACCACCAAGCTTTTCCATGATCTCGTCGCCGATCTCGGAGACTGCAGTGAACATGGCCTTGGCGCACTCGATGGCGTGCGCACGGGTCGTGGGCGTGAGTTCGATCACGTCCAGGTTGGTCTTGAAGGTCGTCCAGAGCTCGCGCTGGCGATCACCGTAAGGATCGAGGTAGCGGGTTCCTGCAGTGCCGGGGCGGACCTGGAAGGCACCCGCGATCGCCTTGGCGATGTAACGGTTGCCGTTGTTCGCACCCTCAAGCACGTAGTGGTAACCCAGGAGTGCAGAAGGATTCTCCTGCGAAACCCTGCGAATGTCCGCGACGATCTTGTTGGTCGAAGCCAAGGGCGTGATCGTGGTGGGATCGACGCCAAAGTGCTTGAGGTCTTCGAGGAGGTAAGGCTCCTGGTACTGCTCGTCCTTCACGAGCATCGCTGCAGCAGGGGAGACCTTCACTGCGTCCCGAAGGGCGTTATCAAGCTCGCGATGGAGGATCAGCATCTGGCCCAGGTGCGCCACGTACTGCTCCTGCGAGACGCGTCCAGTGACGAGGAGCTTCTGGAGGGGCGACTTCTCAGCGATCACGTGGAGTTCGCTGGTCGAATCGCGGAGGTCTGCAGCGAACGAAGGCTGGCCGTTGGCCGCGGCGGGCGCATGGCCATGGGGGTGAGCGTGACCGTGAGCGTGGGGATGGCCGTGGGCGTGTGGATGAGTCGTCACTGCGTGATCCTCGTGTAACGGCCCGTCGGGGACCGTAGAAGAGTGTTGCACGTTGGCTGGCAGGGCGGCGTGCGTTATCAGACTTTGTGGGCCATCGGACAAGCTTCGGGAGGCCTTACTGAGCTGCTTTATAGGCGGCCCAGACACCTGCACCGAAGACTCCGAGCCACACCAAGCCCTTGATGAAGAAGAACAGGAACGCGAACTTCCCCAGGCGTGCCAGCCAGGGGTTCTTCATCCAGCGCGGCATGCGGCGATTGGACTGGGGAGCAGGTGCTGCAATATCAGGGCTTGAGGACATGCGCATGCTCCACCAGTTGAGAACTAGTCTCAGTACCCAAACATAGGCCGATGTCCGATGGAGAATCAAGGCGTCTGATTCCCCTTTTGTCTGGCATGGGTATTGTCATCCCGCATGTTTGAGACCTTCCTCCAAGAGATGTCGTGGCGCGGGCTGATCCACCAGGTGACGCACGAGGCCGAGCTGGCGAAGTTCCTCTCGACGGGGCCGCGCAGGGCGTACGTGGGCTTTGACCCGACTGCACCCTCGCTGACGATCGGCAATCTCATGGGGATCATGACGCTCCGGCGGTTCCAGGATGCAGGTCATCAGCCCGTGGTCATCATGGGCGGCGGCACGGGGCAGATCGGTGACCCCTCGGGCAAGTCTGCAGAGCGCATGCTCATGACGCGCGAGACGGTCGAGGCCAATGTGCAGGCCCAGCGGAAGATCTTTGACGCGCTGATCGACTTTGCACCCTCGCGCTCAAACCACGGCGTGCTCTTCAACAACGCGCAGTGGCTGGGGAAGATCAGCTACCTTGACGCGCTGCGCGACATCGGCAAGTTCTTCTCGGTCAACGCGATGATCCAGCGCGACTCGGTGCGCGAGCGGCTCAACAACCGCGACCAGGGGATCAGCTACACCGAGTTCAGCTACATGATCCTGCAGTCGTACGACTACTACCACCTCTGGAAGGATGAGGGTGTTGCGCTCCAGATGGGCGGGAGTGATCAGTGGGGCAACATTGTCAGCGGAATTGATCTGATCCGAAGGTACACGTCCGCGGATGCAGTTGAAAGACAGGAAGAAACGAAGGTTGATGCCTTTGCCTTCACGTGGCCGCTGGTAACCAAGGCAGACGGGACCAAGTTCGGAAAGTCTGAATCGGGTGCAGTGTGGCTGACTGCAGATCGCACGAGCCCGTACGAGTACTACCAGTTCTGGCTCAATGCAGCGGACGCGGACGTGGTCCGGTTCCTGAAGTTCTTCACGCTCCTGCCGCGCGAGCAGGTCGAGGCGCTTGAGCAGAGCGTGCAGACCAACCCCGGTGCACGCGAAGCCCAGCGCACACTCGCACGCGAGGCGACCAAGCTCCTCCACGGCGAGGGGGAATCGCTGAATGCAGAGAATGCAGCCAAGGCGCTGTTCAGCGGAGATATCGGCGGGCTTTCGGAAGCGACGCTCCGGCAGGTGCTGGCGGGCGTGGCGTCGAGCAAGCTCGACCGGACGCGGCTGGAGGATGCAGGTGTATCGCTCCTTGATCTCCTGATCGAGACCAAGCTCGCTGCATCCAAGCGTGAGGCCAAGGAATTCCTGGCGTCGGGTAGCGTGTCGGTCAATGGACGCAAGGCAGGGGCGGATGAATCGCTGACGACAAAGGACCTCTTGCACGGAAGGCTGACTGCGATCCGTCGCGGGAAGAAGAACTGGCATTTGGTGGAATGGGCGTGAAGGCAGAGCAGACTGCGGGCTGCTGACGGCGGACTGCACGATGCCGAGAAATGGCACTGGGGACCGGGCACTCGGCACTGGGGTAAAGCCAAAGGCAGCGGCACTGCACTTGGATCGTGCGTTGAACGATGGCGCTGTTCATGCGATGGTCGTGCATTTTCTTGGACATGAAGCTGCGTTCACAAGGGGTTCAGTCGTACGTACGCGATGCGGATGCATGTCATCGGCTCATGCACCTTCCATCGACCAAGCGGCGGACTTTGAACTGGGCATCAGCAGCGCTCTACGCCTCTGCGTGCACGTTCCTCGCTGCACAGGGGTGTGGCAAGAAGAATCCCGACCCGCCGCCGCAGCCTCCGCCGCCAAGTGATGAAGTTCCGGGTGCACCTGCACCGGATAACAACGTCGGGCAGGAACCACGCACGCAAGGAGACGGGACGTGATGTTCATTCCTTCTCCACGCGTGAAGCTGCTCGTAGGTGGTACGGCACTGCTGGTTCTATGCACGCTGGAAGGGTGTATTTCAACACCCTCCAAGGCCGAGACCGGCATCAGGATCGGCGATGAGACGCTCGGGCAATTCAAGGCTGGCGTGACGACACAGGAATGGCTCGTCGCGATCCTTGGTGAGCCGACATCATGGGCCGCTGTCGGAGGCGTTGAAAATACGAAGGTCTATCGATACGCGACGGGTGAGTCTTCCTCTGGATTCAGTTCCATCGTGTCAGGTGGCAGCTCGCGCAACACGTCGGTCATCTACTTCATCATCACCGATGGTGTCGTGACCCGCTTCTGGGCCGATCGTGCGACGGAGCGGACGCTCCTGGGGAAGGAAATCGAGCAGCCCGAGGGTGAGAAGCAGTCCTGAATTACTGCGTGAAGCGTGCGTTACCGCCCTAAACTTGCTCCGTGGCAGTGAACAACGACCCATTCGCACGATATCACAGGCAGATGCTGATTTCGGGGATCGGCCCTGCAGGTCAGTCGCGCCTTGCGTGCTCGACGGCGATGCTTGTCGGGCTTGGTGCACTTGGGTGCGTGGCGGGCGAGCTTCTTGCGCGGGCAGGCGTTGGGCGATTGATCCTGATCGATCGCGACGTGGTGGAGCTGACGAATCTGCAGCGGCAAACGCTGTATACCGAACGCGATGCGAGCGACCAAGCACCCAAGGCGATCGCTGCTGCACAACGGCTCAGTGCAGTGAACTCATCGATCGACATCGTGCCTGTCGTAACGGACGTAACGCATCGGACGGTCGAAGAGCTGCTTGCACGATACAAGCCAACCATTCTCCTCGATGGCACGGACAACTTTCACACGCGATTCCTGATGAACGACGTGGCGGTGAAACACGCGATCCCGCTGGCGTATGCAGGTGTGATCGCAACCGGTGGCATGCAGTTCACGGTGAGGCCGGGGATCACGCCCTGCATGCGCTGCTTGTTTGACGACTCCCCCACTGCAGGTGGCGATACGTGCGACACTGCGGGCGTGATCGGACCTGCAGTGATGATCGCAGCTGCACATCAGGCGTCAGACGCGATCAAGGTGCTTGCAGGGCTAACGGAGAAGCTGCCAAACAACCTCCTGCAGTTTGATCTGTGGGGAAACACGCATCGGACGCTGTCACTAGGTTCGGGTTCTCGCAAGAACTGCGTGTGCTGCGCGGACCGCGAGTTTGCGTATCTGCGAGGCGACCATGCAGACACTGCTGCAGTGCTGTGCGGGCGGAACGCAGTTCAGATCTGGGCTGCAGAGGGCAGGCGGCAGGAACTTGGCGATGTGCACGCAAGGTTGTGTGTGCATGGCAGCTTTGTGCTGTCCCCTGTGCTCGTGCGGGGCATCGTGCGCGACGCACAAGGCGACGCAGGTGCGCCGATCGAGCTCACCGTTTTTGCAGATGGCAGAACGCTGGTGCGCGGGACGTCGTCGATCGAGCGGGCGCGGGCGCTGCACGCGAGGTATGTGGGGGCTTGAGTTAGATCGCCCGGAGGGCGGGTGATGGTTGCCAGGGACTTCAGTCCCTGGATTCAAGCTCTTTTGAATCAACCCGCCCGGAGGGCGGACGATACGGCCCGAAGACATCGTCTTCGGTTGCTTGAATTCCATGCAGATCCAGGAGCTTTATCAGTTCATCTTTGAATGAAGTGGTCTGGTGATGCTCCTTCTGGCGATCGATGTAAGACTTCACGCGATCAACCATGGATGCACTCACTGTGAATCCGCCATAGCCCTCTTGCCATGCAAAGTGCTGCTGATCCTTGAACTCCTCATGAATCCATTTCGAAGATCGCCCCTTGAGATGGCGTGCCATATCTGCATGCGACAGATTCGCTGGATACCTGAGGAGTAGATGGACGTGGTCATACCAGCCGTTGATGGCCAGTGGAGTACATGCGAGGTCTTTCGAAACCCCGCCGAGGAATGGGTAGAGGCGTTGTTCTAAGTCATGGGTAATCCATGGCTCGCGGTTCTTGGTTGAGAAGACTATGTGGTAATAGTTTTGTGTCCACGAACTGGGCATGGATGGAGTGTATTTGGTCCGCCCTCCGGGCGGGTTGATAGAAATAGCCTGATTCCAGGGACTGGAAGTCCCTGGCAACCATCGATCGCCCTGCCGGGCGAAGAGGATCTGGTTCTGCTCACAAGTGGCTGAAGCTACTGGCAACCATCGACCGCCCTCCGGGTGAAAACAAGACCGACGATCAGAGCAGATCACCCACCCTTGATCGTCAGGTTCGCACGCTTTTCCACCTGCCCTGCAGCGATCTTCTCGTAGCCTGAGCCGAGTTCACCGATCGGATCGGGCGGGATGATGTCGACCTTCTTCTCGCCGAGCTTCACTTCACCACGCAGGACGCGTTCCTGGAACGCGAGGCACTCTGCAAGCAAACGCTCAAGAATTTCAGGCTCGGGCACGTTCGCCACACGCTCGCCCTGCACATAGATGATCCCGCGGCGATCACCTGCAAACACCGCCACATCCGCACCCTCTGCTTCGCCTGGGCCGTTGACGATGCAGCCCATCACGGCGACCTTCATCGGCACCGTGACCTTCGCGGCGAGCTGCTTGCGAACGTCCTGCACGAGCGTGAAAAGATCCACTTGGATTCTGCCGCACGTCGGGCATGCGATGAGATCGACGCCCTTGCGTTCACGCAGGCCGAGCGAATACACGAGCTCGAGCCCGTCTTCAACTTCATAGATCGGGTCGTTGGCATAGCTAATTCGGATCGTGTCGCCGACGCCGTTTGCAAGAAGCGCGCCCAGCGCAGCGACGGAGCGAATGCACCCGGTTTCCTTCGGGCCTGCGTGCGTCACGCCAAGATGGAGCGGATGATCGAACCGCTCGCTGATCGCGGTGTACGCATCGATCACCATCGATGCGTCCATGCTCTTGGCGCTGATCGAGATGTCGTAAAAATCCTGCTCATAGAAGATGTCGAGGTATTCCTCGAGCTTGGCGATCATGATCGCGAGCATGTAGCCGTGCTTGTGCTCGCTGAAGACCTGGCCGAGCTCCTTCATCCGCTTTTGCTTGTCCTTGCGCTCAATGATCGAGCCTTCGTTGACACCGATGCGGATCGGAAGGCCCTTGGCCTTGCAGGCCTGGATCACGTCGATGACCTGCGCACGATCCTGGATGTTGCCGGGGTTGAGGCGGATCTTGTGGACGCCTGCTTCAACTGCTTCGAGCGCACGCTGAAAGTGAAAGTGCACGTCCGCGACGATCGGCACCTGCACGCGCGACAGGATCTCCTTGAGCGCCTCGGTATCCTTCTTCTCGGGGACTGCTACGCGGACGATGTCCGCACCCGCTGCAGCGAGCTTGTTGATCTCGCGCACGCAGGCCTCAACGTCGTAGGTATACCCCGAGGTCATCGTCTGGACCGAGACGGGCGCGGGAGTCGTCTGCGTTCCATCGCGGGATGGTTTACCTCCACCGATGCGAACGAAACCGACTCGGGAATCTCCGACGATGATCTGGCGCGTGGGTCGACGGGCGTGCATGTGCTTCCTGGGTTGACTGATTCTACGCGGCGACCCGGGCCACTGGTTCGTGCAAATACCTGCATACGGATCCCACGCAACCCGACCTCTGGTGCGACTACGCTCAGGCCGTGCAGCTTCACCTCGACCAGCCCCTCTGGCTGCTTTCGGGCCTTTTAGCCCTGCCCATGGCCGCCGCGGCGATGCTGGCGTTTGCAACCATGTCCAGGTGGCGGCGCGTGCTCTCTGCACTCCTCCGGACACTGCTCATCCTCCTCATCGCGGTCGTGCTCGCGGGGCTGGCGAGCGTCCGAGAAACGCGAAAGCTTGCGATCATCGCGGTGGTCGATGTTTCGGGCTCGATCCAGCGGCAGGCAGTGGATGGGATGGAGAAGATCCGTCGGGGCGGCGAAGGTTCGGATGGAGCGGGCAGCGCTGCACAGGTAACTTCGACGCTGGAAGCAGTGCGGCTCCAGCTCCTCCGCGCGACCGCCAATCGAGGTGCAGAAGATCTCCTGGGCATCGTCGCATTCGACGGCGGGCAGATGCTTATCGCAAGCCCATCCCCTGCAAAGCTCGTTGCGGATCGACCGCTTGAGTACACCTCTCGCGAGGGAACCAACATTGCAGGGGCGCTCTCGTTCGCTGCGTCGCTCGTGCCGCCCGATGCGACGGGTCGGATTCTACTGATCACCGACGGTGTGCAGACCGAGGGCGACGGGCTGAAGACTGCACGCGAGCTTGCATCTGCCTCAGGCCTTCTCGGCACCGTTGGGCTCGGCACGGGCGGTGCACAGTCGGGCGTGCTGATCGATGCAGTGCCGCTCAAGTACACCGTTCGGCCCGAGGTGCTGATCGAGTCGGTCGATTCACCACCGGTCGCTGCAGTTGGTGCACCGGTCACGGTCCGTGCGATTCTCAGATCGACCGACGCTACGACGGGAACAATCCGCCTGCTTGATAACGGGCAGGAACTTGACGTAAACGGCGATGAGCCCGGCATGGGCCGGCGGATGGAGCTTGTGCCCGGTGCGAACGTGTTTGTCGCGGAGGTTCCGATCGGAACTTCTCGCGTGCACCGTTTTCGCGTGGTGTACGAGCCTGACGCAGTGAGCGGCACAAACGCAGGCGACCGCATAGCCGCCAACAACGAGGCAGAGGCGTTCACGATCACGCCATCGGTTGGCTCGGTTCTCCATGTTGATGGCGTGGCGGAGTTTTCGGATTCACTCCGCTCATCGCCGCTTGCACAGACCTTGCGTGACGCGGACATCAACGTCACGACCGTCGAAGCAGGGGGAATCCCGACGGACCTGCTTTCGCTCCAGAACTACGACCTTGTGATCCTGGAGAACGTGCCTGCTGACGCAGTATCGCAAAGCTCGCAGCAGGCAATCGCTGCGCACGTGCGCGACATGGGCTCGGGGTTGATCATGATCGGCGGGCCGATGTCGTTTGCCTCGGGCGGATGGCAAGGCTCCACGATCGAGCCGATTCTGCCTGTGAAGCTCGATCTGCCGGACACGGTGGTTGAATCTGAAGCTGCAATCGTCTTTGTGCTCGACAACTCCGGCTCGATGAGCAGGAGCATCATGGGAAGCTCGCGGTCGCAGCAGGAGATCGCCAATGAATCCGCTGCACGCGCAGTGCTCTCCCTCAACCGCAAGGACCTGATCGGCGTCATCACGTTCAACAACGACTACGACATCGTCACGCCACTTGGGCCGAACTCAAGCCCGGAAAGCACTGCAAACGCCATCCGGCAGATCACTGCAGGTGGCGGGACCAATGCAGGCCCCGCGCTTGAAGAAGCAAGAAGAGCACTTTCAAGCGTCAAGGCGAAGGTCAAGCACGTCGTGCTCCTGTCAGACGGCAAGTCGCAGCGTTCAGATTCGATTCCCGAGATCGCGACGCGCATGCGTGGTGAAGGGATCACGGTTTCTGCGATCTCGATCGGCGATGGGGCGGATCTTCCGACGATGAAGGCGATCGCGTCCAACGGCGGTGGCGAACACTTCAACCCGACGAACCCGAACATTCTGCCTCGCATTTTCCTCAAGGCGATCCGCGTCGTTCGCACGCCGATGTATCGCGAGGAACCGTTTGAACCGATCGTGCTCGACAGCGCATCGGTTGGTCTTCGCGGGCTTGGCAAGCCCCCCACTCTTGGCGGATTGAACCTGACGCAGGCCAGGGGCGAGCCGACGATCAGCACATCGATGACGACGCCCAAGGGTGAACCGCTCCTTGCATCGTGGCGTGCAGAGCTCGGACAGGTCGCTGCGTTCACGTCGGATGCAGGCGACTGGGCAAGCAGATGGATCGAGTGGCCGGGGTACGGGCAGTTCTGGACGCAGCTTGTGCGTTCGGTTTCGCGCCCGAGTCAGCAGCGATTGTTCCAGACGCGTCTGACTGCAGAGGGCACCGATCTCAAGCTCACGATGGACGCGATCGCAGAGGATGGCACGCCGATCGAGTTCCTGCGCACGCCCGCGACGGTGTACGCACCATCGGGCGAGGCGATCGAGGTTGAGCTTCGCCAGACGGGGAGCGGGGTCTACGAAACCACGCTCCGTGCAGAGGAAACAGGGACGTACGTCGCGGTCGTGCGGCCATCGATGGGAGACCGGGTGTATGCACCGGTGATCGCAGGGACTGCAGTTCGCTTTGGCGTTGAATCACAGCGGCTTGAACCCGATCCAGGCCTGGTCTCCGCGATCGCGCAGGCAGGTGGTGGGCGCGTGATCGAACTATCTGATCTTGGCGCTGCAGACCTCTTCAACCGGAGCGGGCTCGCTGCACGAAGAACACTCCTGCCGATGGCAGAACTTCTGCTGCCGTGGCTCCTCGTCCTCGCGCTTCTTGATATCGCGATGCGACGGATCGCGTGGGACCGGATGTCGGAAGATCGTCCGGCGACTGCGAAGGGCGCGGTGCAGTCACTGGCGGAACGGTTATCCTCTACAGGTGCATCGCCGCAGGTTGCATCGCAATCCGCATCCACTCAGGCAACGCCTGCAGTCTTCAGCGAGCAGGATGCAGCGGACCTGATCCGTGCTCAACGAGACCGGAGAATGGCTGAACGCCTCGCCGCTGCACGGAGCGCACAGAACACAAGCAGCAGTGCGCCATCCCCTGGTGAAAGCGCAACGAACAAGAACCCGCAAACCAAGCCCGATGCAGCACCGACAGAGCCCGAATCCGGCCTCGCTGCAGCCAAGCGGCGTGCGCGCCAGCGGTACGAGGAGGATTGAACCATCGCATCAGATCAGAACCAACCTCTGCTTGATGGCACGAATGCAGGGTCGCCGCTCCACGAGCTTGATCCGACCGGAAGGTTCAGCAACCGCGCAGAGGACTACGTGCGTTTCCGGCCTTCGTACCCCGCTCTTGCGATTGACGCGATACTCGCGGGGCTTGGCGATGCCTCGGTGATCCGAGCTGCGGATGTCGGTGCAGGGACCGGGATCTCCGCACGATTGCTTGCGGATCGCGGTGTTCAGGTCACTGCAGTCGAGCCCAACGCGGCGATGCGAACTGCAGCAGATAAGCACCCGCGCGTGGCATGGGTGAACGCCACTGCAGAAGCGACAGGGCTGGGTGACAGCACCCAGGACCTTGTGCACTGTGCACAGGCGTTTCACTGGTTCAGGCCTGTCCAAGCTCTGCACGAGTTTGCGAGGATCCTGCGTCCCGGCGGGCGGCTCGCATTGATGTGGAACCAGCGCGATGCAACGGATCCGCTGACAATCGCGTACACGGCTGCGATCATCGCTGCCGCGACTGATCCGAACGTTGAGCGGATGCCGTTTGATCCCGAGCCTCTGAAGAACTCAACGAACTTTACCGCGTACCACCGCGTCATCTTCTCCTATCGCCAGCCATTGGATCTTGCAGGGCTCATCGGACGTGCCACCAGCGCGTCGTACGTGCCCCGCGAAGGCCCGAAGCTTGAGCACCTCAAGCAGCAGCTTGCAGATGCCCACCGAACGCACGCAGGTCGCGATGGGCAGGTCGAACTTTCGTACGTGACCGAGGTCTACCTCGCGACGCGTACCTGAAACCTGGCTGCTCGAATTGCACCTTGCCAACGGCCGTGGCTCGGCTTCCATTCTGGCGTGCATCGGACTCTGTAGGTGGCTCTGTAGAAGGCCCTCTGTCAGAACACGGTTTGCCAGCTTCAGATCCGCCCATACGTTGCCACGCCCCCGCCACGTGCATATGTTCGCGGGTCACTATTGCAAGGAGTTTCCCGTGTTCATGCTCGCCCTGCTTCAGGATGCACCGCCCCCCGCCGCCGCCCCTGCAGAAACGCCGCAGCTCGGTGTCGACGTCAACAAGGTCACCCAGGAGTTCATGACCGACCCCACCTCCGCCATGGCGCGGTGGATGGACGTCGGCTGGGACATGCTCAAGATCCACGGCCCGGGCGTGATCGGCGCGTTTGTCATCATGTTCATCGCCTACGCACTGGCCAAGTGGGCCAGGGGCTTTGTCATCCGCGGATGCAACCGCGCCAAGATCGACATCACGCTCGGCAAGTTCTTCGGCAACATGGCCAAGTGGGCCATCCTGATCTTCGGCGTGATCACCGCTGCAGGCACCGTCGGCATCTCGACGACCGGCTTTGCTGCACTGATCGGTGCTGCAGGTCTTGCCATCGGCCTTGCACTTCAGGGCAATCTCGGCAACCTCGCTGCAGGCGTGCTGCTCCTGGTCTTCCGCCCCTTCAAGATCGGCGACTCGGTGATCGTCGCGGGGCAGGCAGGTGTCATCGACGGCATCGACCTCTTCACGACCAACGTCGACACTGCAGACAACCGGCGCGTGATCGTTCCCAACGGCGCGATCTTCGGAGGCGTGATCGAGAACCAGACGCACCACCCGCGCCGGCGAATCGACATCACCGCGACGATCGCGGGCGGGCACGACATCGAAAAGAGCAGGGAGATCCTGCGAGGCGTCGTGTCTCGCGTCATCGAGGCAGGCATCGGCGCAATCGCGGATGCACCCAACGCAGTGGCGCTCAATGAGGTCTTCCCGAACCAGGTGTGGGCGATCAATCTCTGGGCGCAGACCTCCAAGGTCGGTGCAGTGCGCGAAAGGCTCCTGATCGAGCTGCGCACGACGATCGACCGCGAGCAGGTCTCGCCGGGTGCATCGGTCCAGCTCGTTCGCAACGTGCCCTGAGCGATTCGCACCAGAATCACGCAAGACCGCACAATCCAACCAATGTTCTCCTTCGAAGGCCCCGTATGAGCGGGGCCTTTTTCGTGGACCACCCCTCGAAAAGCCGTGAGTGCCACGCAACAGGCCGCGTTCTTATCTGCCAGAGGGATCACCCCATGTTGCAGTCGTTACAAAGCTCAGGAACGGAACCTTGAAAGCGGGTAGAACCGCGCCGGGCTTGAAAACGTAAAGACTTGTGGCAACTTGGGTTAAAGAGAGACCAAGTCCGACATACTGGAGATACGTTATGTTTGCGATGGACCCCGTCGGAAGGACTCGGGTGGGGGCCGGGCCGGTATCGCCGCGCCCACACACTGCCGGATGCAAGAGGAGCATCCTTGTTCTGGCTCTCGTCGCCGGAACGCTCGGCCTGGCAAGCCACGATGCACGTGCAGGCTACGTCTCGGTCAATGGCACATCGAACATCTTCGGTGCAGGCCACGCCGTTGCGCCAGACCCTGGCAGCTACGGACCCGGAACGCTCCCGCCCGCCATCGACCTCTTCGCTGCACCCGGCAGAACGCTGACCTTCGACATGGTCGCGGGCCAGGTCTCATGCCTCACGAGCATGGGCTGGTACAACGGCCCTGACGGCGGCACGTACGCCACGGGCGACACCGACATCCTGTCGTTCAACGGCATCTCGGGCATCACGCACGCGACGCGCACGATGTTCCTGGTCGGCGTCTTCACCGACGGCACCGTGCCGGAAGGTGCAGCACCGTCGCGCCAGAATGCGTCTTCTGCAAGCTCTGCTCTGTCGTGGTCGCCCCAGCTTTTCCAGACCTTCTTCATCGGCGATGGCCTGACCGGCGAAGGCACGGGCTCGGTCCAGGTCTTTCACGTTCCTGACGGTGCGACGAAGCTCTACCTGGGCTTTGCAGATGCCTACGGCTTTGGCGACCCGATCGGCCTGCCGGGCTCGTACAACGACAACAGCGGCTCGGTCGATGTCTTCTACAAGATGGTCCCTGCACCTTCGACATTCGCCTTCGCTGCAGGCGGTGCATCACTCCTGCTGGCACGCAGGAGAAGGTAAGCAGGCGACAGGCCGCGTCCTCTGAACCGACAACTCCCCTTTGTGGCATGGGCGATCCGACGGATCGCCCATGCCGCGTTTTTGGAGTTGCTCTGCAGGGCTGACACCAGAGACAGATGATCGCAGTCAAATAACACCTATCACCAGTGTGTTCAGACCACGTCGTGCTCGCGCGGTGCACCGATCGGCGCCATCCGACGTGCACGGTACCACTTCACCACGTTGTAGATCGCAAAGCCCAGCACGCCCGTGTCATCGGTCCAGCCGACAAGCGGGAGAAAATCGGGGATGAAGTCAAAGGGCGAAATGATGTAGACAATGCAGATGAGGATCCAGTAGCCGTACGGAATGTTGAACGCGCCACGCCTGGGGTCGTGCACGCGTCGCTTGGCAGGGTTCGGCTGGCTTGCATCCATTGGAGACCTCTTGAGGCTCATGCGAACTCCGCATGAAAGCACCTCGCACACTTCATTATTCGGCAATCATGACGCAGGTTTCGTCGAAAAACACCCGAACCCTACTGCACTCACTTCACTCTGCAATTGCTCGCAACCGAGACACCGTTAGCCGCTGGCGAATCTTGCCAAATGCCTTCCAGGGATCCTTCCCAAGTTCAACCCCACCAGACACTACGCCATGAACCGTGAACTCATCTGCACGCTTGAGCGTGACAAGATCGTTCCACTCGATCGGCATCGACACGCCCCCACTCTCCCGTGCACGCGCTGAATATGCAGCTACTGACGTCGCGCCACGACCGTTGCGGAGATAATCGACGAAGATTCTGCCCTTGCGTCGCGTCTTGGTCATGACCGAGACATACGCACTGGGCGTCTGGCGTTCCATCTTCCGTGCAATTCCCTGCGCAAACGCCTTGGCAGTTTCCCAATCGACCGTCGGTTGGATCGGAATCACCACGTGGAGCCCCTTTCCGCCCGATGTCTTGATAAACGCGACAAGATCAAGAGAGTTTAGGATTGTTCGAACTTGGATCGCAGCGACTTTTACTGCATCGAAGTTCACATCCGGCCCGGGATCAAGATCGATAGTCAGCATGTCAGGCCGCTCTATGTCACCGTTAATCGCACCCCATGGATGAATCTCAATGACGCCAAACTGGATCAGCGTGATGAGCCCTTCGGGTGAATCGATCGTGATGTGCATCGCAGGGCCGTCAGACTCTTCGATTTCGATCGAATGCACGGGGTCTTTGAACATCTTCGCCACGTGCTTCTGAAAGAAGCACTGCCCCATCGCGCCATCCGGGCACCGGAGCGTGCTGAGCGGCCGATCCCTGATGAACTGCATCATGCGACCTGACACGATCTGGTAATACCTGGCCAGATCAAGCTTCGTGACAGCGGGATTCATCGAGGACCTTGGATAAATCTCTCGGTCGGGGTGCGTGATTGTAATTCCCGCAACGACAGATTCATCAGCTCGTGCAGGCACGGCTCGCGGCTTAGATTTACTTCGCCTCACATCCTTGGTATTCCCCTGCTTCAATGACTGAACATTTCGCGGCGCTCTACGCGATTCACGTTTCATCTTGCTAGTAGGACTTGCCACATCCAAATCGTCTGGAGACAGCTCGATCCGTACTTCCGCTGCATCCTTGTCCTCACGAAGCCCTTGAAAAGATGGATGGCGAAGTCTGAAGTCCTCCGTCCATTCGCTGAAGGCCACTTCGCATACCAGAATCGGCTTTACCCACGTTGCCCCCCGAACCTCCGCCCGAGGAGGTTCCACGCCAAGCGCGTGCTTTGTTCGTGAAAGCGGCTTGAGCCTGGTAAAAAGATCTCCCAGACTCGTCTGCGTAAAACCAGTTCCGACGTGGCCTGTATAAACAAGCTGCCCCTTCGCATCGTGTGCTCCGAGCAAGAGGGACCCAAAGTGCTTCCTTGCCCCAGCCGGCGGCGTGTAACCCACAATGACAAACTCCTGCCGCTTCCCGCACTTGACCTTGACCCACGACCGCGATCGCCCATGCTGATACAGCGAGTTCGCAAGCTTCGAGACAATCCCTTCCATCCCATGCCCGCAAGCTTGGAGATGAATCTCATTGCCGCCCCCGACAATGTGGTCGCTGTAGCGGATGCGATTGGAGGTCGTCACATCGAGAATTGCTTTGAGCAGCCGCTTGCGCTCCAGTAGTTCGACCTTCCGTAGATCAAGACCATCGAGGTACAAGAGGTCAAAGGCAAAGAAGTACAAAAAGCTGCCGTCACCAGCTTTCAGCATCTGCTGGAGACCCTGAAACGATGCACGACCAGTTGCATCGATCGCGCACACCTCACCATCGATGACAGCATTCTCCACCCCCAGCGCGACCAGTCGGTCTGCTATCGCCTGGAACTTATGCGTCCAATCTTTTCCGCCGCGCGTGATCAATTTCGCCTTACTGTCTTTGATGAAGCACATGAGGCGATAGCCATCAAACTTGACTTCATGTATCCACTCTTTTCCCTGCGGCGCGCGTTCAGCCAGTGTGCACAGTTGGGGTTCAAGATCCGTTGGAAAGGATCCCGGTCTTGCACCAATTACGCCTGCCGCAACAGGCAGCTGGCGAGCACTAGTGCGGGCGATGCTCACCAGCCTCTTCTTTCGTGTACTTCCAACACTCTTCTTTGCAGCTTTTGCTTCTATCACCCCTGCAGTGATCGCTTGGATATCACGTCCAGTCTTGACGCTCAGCGGCAACTCATCGACCACCTGCCCGCCGCTCGCTGCATGCTCATCATTCTTCTTGACAAGCAGCCAGTTCTTTCCATTCCTCTCGCTACTTCCGCCCATGCGCATGAGCGCCCATTCTCCCACCAACTTTTCACCGTGCAGGTTGAACGAGAGCTTACCCTTCCTCAACGCCGACTCGGGATCATTGTCGATCGATTCCCACGTTCCGCGATCCCACAGAAGCACTGTTCCGCCGCCATACTCACCTTGCGGAATCGTTCCTTCAAAATCTCCATACGCGAGCGGATGATCCTCGACGTGCACCGCGAGACGCTTGTCGGCAGGATCCAGCGACGGTCCTTTGGGAACTGCCCACGATTTCAGAACTCCGTCGAGTTCCAGTCGAAAATCGTAATGCAGATGTGACGCAGCATGCTTTTGGATCACAAATACGAGCGGCTTGCGGGCCGATGCACTTTCGCTGCGGATGGGCGCTTCGTCGGCGGGCTCCGATGTCTTCGTGAAATCCCGCTTCTGCAGGTATGCACTGAGTTTCGATTTCCGCTGCATGCAGACCTTCCCATACGTTGATTAGCCTGCCTTGCGCCGTGCAGGCTTTCGACTCGCGACTGCCGTCTTTGCACGGCGTTTAGCAGGCTTGGAAGGCGTTGCACGACCCGAGTGCTCAACGCTCTTTTTCAGGAGTTCCATGAAGTTGATCGGTGCAGGGGCGTCGTCGTTTTCCTCTTGCTCAGACTCTGCAGGATGCGCCATGTCCCCTGCGTTCACCTTCTTGTCGATCCACTTCATCAGTGCATCGCGATATTCATCGTGGTATTTGGCGGCGTCCCACTTGGCCGTCATGCTCTCCACAAGTGTCCGGGCGATCTTGAGCTCTTGCGCAGATACCCCACTCGTCTTCGCGCTACCCGTTGGGATGTCGAGGCCCGTGGGTTCCTTGAGCTCCTGTGCATACCGCAACAGCTCAAGAACCAGCAGATTGCCTTGCGGCATTACCGCAGCCATGTACTGCCTGGTCCGGATCACGACCCGCGCGATCCCCACTTGCCCGGATTCCTTCAGAACCTCACGCAGCAGCACATATCCCTTCTGGCCGTGCTTCCCAGGCTCGACGTAGTACGGCTTGTCAAAGAACTTGACGTCAATCTCTGCAAGCTTCACGAACGCCTCGATCTCGATGGCCTTGGTCGCTTCGGGCGCTGCACGCTTGAGTTCCGTGTCGTTCAGGATGACATAATTACCCTTGCTGTACTCATACCCCTTCACGATGGTGTCCCACGGCACTTCCTGTCCGGTCTCAGCGTTCACGCGTTCGTATACGACGCGAGACTGATCACGGCTGTCGATAAGGTGAAGTTGCATGTCTGCACGCTGCTCAACCGTGTGCAGATTCACGGGGATATTCACAAGCCCGAACGAGATGTGCCCTCTCCAGACCGGACGTGCCATGATTTCACCTCTGCGCAGCATTAAACCGAACCACAATGTGCGCACATATCATGGAGTTCGGGACGTGAGCCCATGCTCATAGGGGATTCACCGACTGGTCACCCATCCCCTTACCGGCAATTTAGGGGCGGTTCGAACTTTCGCCCCTGAACCACCGTACACTTGATGGCTCGCGACCGTGCACGACCTGCACTTTCGCGGAGTTCTTTGAAAACCTGGGGCCGAACTGGTTTCGACCGGACATGTGATACTGGACGTGGCGCGTCGAAGCGCACGTGGACTTCGTAAAAAGCGTGCAACACATTAATTGCCAACAGCAATTACGCTCTCGCGGCCTAATTAGGCTGCAGTGACGCCGCCCGACGCCTGGTGAGGCGGGGTCACACAAACATCAGGCTGGCTCCCACGCGACGCTCTCGGGCGTGGGAGTGAGAAAACTCCGCGAGCTGGGTTTGGAGGTATGACGCTGGCGACAGCCCTCCGTTCCGAGATTAAACCGCTAGACACACGCGTAGATGCGGCCAGTTGACTGTTCTGGCACTGGGGTTCGATTCCCCACGGCTCCATTGATGAAGTAGAAGCAGCCTCGCACACCCGCTACGGCGGTGGTTCGAGGCTGCTTCTCTTTTTGCGTTGACTCATTCTTACGTCGATTCATTCACGGCACGAAGACTCACTGGTTCGACAGGAGCCGCGAGATCCGCGTGTGGATCACCGGTTCGCCCATGTCGTTCAGCACGCGGTTGATCCCGCTCTCGGGCTTGCCGTTCAATCGCACCGCGATCATGTTCCAGAGGCGAACGCCCGGCGTCACCGGTGCTTCGATCGCGCGGTCCGCGATGATCGCTGCATCCCAGAAGACGCAGTACACGCCCAGCCCCGCTGCTTCGTGCTCCTTCACGTGATCCGCGACCTTGTACGACGCGTAGCCCCGCACGCTCCCGTTCATCCACTCTGCCTGTGACGGCGGGTCGTACGGCATCTCGGACTGGTAGAAGTACACCCGCCCGCGCTCGCCGTTCCAGATCGTCTGGTACTCGTGGCAGTGCTCAACAAACAAGCCGTACATGGTCACGTCGTCGCCGTTGACAATCAGCCCGTTCTCGTTGCGATTGAGGTGCCATTCCGCACCCTCGCCGTGGTCTGCACGCCACAGCCAGAGATTCTCGCCAACCACATCGGAAGAATTGATCGTGACGAACGACTTGCAACGCCCGTTGATCGCCCCACCTGCTCTGCAGTAGATGTCGAACAGGAACGTCGGGTTCTTCGAATGATCCGCCTTCGATCCCTTCTCGCCAACCTCAAGCAATACAGGCGAGACCTGCTCCGACGACTCAAACATCAGCCCTGCGATCTTCAATCCGTCAACATCTGCGAGCTGCATGATGACATTACCCGTCCCTGCAACCAGCGCCGGATAGCCAAAGCCCAGCACGATCGTCTCGGGCCTCGTCACCTTGATCGGTTCATCGATCTTGTAGATGCCCGGCGTGAAGAGCACGTTCTTCCCCGCCTCGAGCGCTGCATTGATCGTCGCTGCACTGTCGCGATCTGCCCGCGCGACGTGGAACTGTTCTATCGAGATCTTCTCGCCGCGATCTCCGTCCGACATCCACGAAACACCCTTGCGATCCGTGTGCAATGGCGGCACCATCACGAAGTACTTGCCATCATCAAAGCACAGGAACGGCTTCTCACGCACGACCGGCGTCCGCTCGATCACCGTGTACGGATGGTCCGGCCACTGGCCCTCGGGCGGCCTCTCGGTGCCTACGAAAACCATGTTCCAGTTCCCGCCCTTCCACTCACCCCACGCTGCATTGCGCGAGAACCACTGCTGCTGCGAGCCTGAATTGATCACGCCATCGATGACCGAATCCGCGATGAACCCGCCGCTCGACCACCCACCATCCCACAGGTTGACATTGCCCTTGAAGTGCACGCGCCGGAGTGCAGAGGCCTGCGACACTGCCCAGATCGCGGTATCACCCTCGAGCGTCGGCGTCACCGAGAGATTCTCCGCGCACCGCCAGAAATTGCACGTCGCGTTGCGGTTGCGCATCCACCGTGCACGTGATTCGAGCGAGCCAACCACGTGCACATCGCCCGGCTCGACACCAAGCCCCGCGACCTGCGTGTAGAAGCCGACATTGATGTTCAGATCATGCTTGCCGGGCTTGAGGAGGATCGCATGGCGGTTCGAATTGAACTGCCCCTTCTCCTGCGTCGCGTAGATCGCGTCGATCTCACGCTGCGCGTCGGCGGATCCAGGCTCATACACACGCACATTGGGACCAAAATCCGGGTCCTGCATGGCGATCGCGTTTGCAGTGCTCGCCACACCGATCATGGTGATCGCTGCAGTGCTTTGGATCTGGCGAACAACGCTGGAAGCCTTGGTTGACATGCAGGCGATGCTATCCGTGCTCGCACTGCGTTGTCGCGATCAACCCGCACCCCAAGCCTCAATCTCCGTTACAACCGATCAAGAAACACCTGAATGCACGCTGAAATCACGATGACTCCATCGAGATTCATCAATGCACGACCATCTGCACATCACCCGCCCTGCTTTCTCTGCATACCCCTTGCCGGGCTCTGCCTTCTCCCATGCGTCGTACAGCCGCATCAGATCGCGGTCTGCAGAACCCACAAAGGCGTGCTCCTCGCCAAAGACTTTGACAAAGATTCCACGTGCTTCGGTCAGTGCAGTGAGACCATCCTGAAAACGCCCGACCGCGCCGAGCGAACTTCCGTACCACGCCAGCGTAAAGCCCAGCCCTTCGTGCTCGGGCGTGTGGACACGACGCGCGATGCTCACTGCACGCTCAAGATGGACAATCGCTTCGTCAAACTTCCCCTGATCCCGGAGCATGGCACCAAGATTCGCAAGCGAAACGACGGTGTCAGGATGCTCCTCACCCAGCACCTTGATCGTGATCGCCACATCCTCGCGTCTGAGCTTCTCTGCGAGGTCCTTCATGCCCAGATGCTGATACACGAGCACAAGGTTGTTCATCGTTGAAAGGGTGCTCTGGTGTTCTTCGCCAAGCACACGCTTCTTGGCTTCCCACACCTCTTCGCCGATGACCCGTGCACGCTCAAGGAACGGCTTTGCGGCTTCTTTATCCGTCCGAGTGGCCTTCATCGCGGATTCAAACTCAAGCCACGCCATGTTGCTCCGGATTTCAAGCACGTACGGGTGGTCCTTGCCCGTCAGGCGTTCCTGCATCGCGATCGCGTCTGCAAATGCAGACCTCGCCTCATCAAACCGCTCCGTGTCCGCGTAGAGCGTGGCGAGCGCGTTGAGCGTGACCACCGTCTCGGCCATGTCCTTGCCCGGCGTCTGCGTCCGTGCTTCAAGCACTTCGCGAAGCAGGGGTTCTGCTTCGGGGCTTCGAAGGAGACCAACATAAAACTGTGCGAGGTTGTCAATGCTCTGAACCGTGATCTCGCCCTTGCGCCCAAAGAGCGCCTCGTGATGCACAATCGCTTCCTTCAGATGCAATTCTGCTTCCCTGGTCTTCCCTGCTTTCACCAGGATCATCCCAAGGTCGTTCACTGCAGTACACGTCTGCGGATGATCTGTACCAAGTGCAGCGGTGCGAATCCGAAGCTGCTCGCGCAGATGCTCCTCGCCCTCGGGATACACGCCCAAACTCAGGTATGTACGCCCGATCGTTCCGTGGAGCCGTGCAGCGACGAGCGGACGATCGCCAAACCGCTTCCCTGCGTCGCTCGCTGCAGTATCCAGCACCTTGCGGACCGTCATGTCCTTGCCCATCGCAGATGGATCTGCAGACGCCAGCATCTCATCAAGAAACCTCACCGTTGCCTCAGCCTCGCCGAGCCTGGTCTGGGCCATTCCTTCCGCCAGCGTCGCGCGGTTTGCCTCCGCCAGTGCCTTCTCCGCGTTGGCTTCCGCAACAGCACGCTGGCGCGTCGCTTCCAGAAGCCCAAGGCTCGTTCCCACCACACCGAGCACCAGTGCAGCAGCGACCATCGTCCCTGCGATCACCATCCCGCGATGACGGCGAACAAACTTCTGCACGCGATATGCAGCGCCGGGCGGCGCAGCGGAGATCGCCTCGCCCGAGATGTACCGGCGCACATCCATCGCAAGGCCGTTCGCAGTTTCGTACCTGCGTCTGCGGTCTTTCTCGAGCGCCTTCATCACGATCCAGTCAAGCTCACCGCGGATCGCAAGGCCCAGCTTGCGCGGTTCGGTGTCACGCTTTGCAGCGATGCCGACGATCGTGTCGGAGTTGCGAGAGATGCGTGTACTGGGGATCGGCGGGTCAACCTCGCGGATGATCCGCTGAAGTTCCGCGTATGCAGCGGACCTGAGCTCCTTGCTGCTGAACGGTGTTGTCCCCGTCAGGAGTTCATACAGCAGGACGCCCAACGAATACACGTCGGTCCGCGTGTCGATATCAAGCGAACCCTCTGCCTGCTCGGGGCTCATGTACTCAGGCGTCCCGATGAGCTGGCGATGCTCGGTAAAGAGCGTCTTTTCCGTCAGTGTCGCGTTCGTCGCCTTGGCGATGCCAAAGTCGATCACCTTGGCGTGCGGCCTGCCGTCCTGCACCGAAACCAGGATGTTGCTCGGCTTGATGTCGCGATGAATGATGCCCTTGGTGTGTGCGTGCTGCACTGCAGTGCACACCTGTGCAAAGAGCTCGAGCCGATCCGTGATGCTCAGGTTGTTCTTGTCGCAATACTCGACAATCGGATCGCCCTTCACCAGCTCCATCACAAAGTACGGCCTGCCCGATTCGGTCGCCCCTGCATCAAGCACCTTGGCAATGTTCGTGTGGTCCATCATCGCCAGTGCCTGCCGCTCCTGCTCAAAGCGTGCAACCACCTGGCGCGTATCCATCCCCAGCTTGATGATCTTCAGTGCCACCTTGCGCTGGACAGGCTGCTCCTGCTGCGCCATGAACACCGAGCCAAACCCGCCCTCGCCGATCAGCTGCAGGAGCTTGTAATTGCCGATCCGCGTTCCCGGCCCTTCCTGGAGTGCACTTGCAAGCCTCGTCTGGTCAAATGCACCTGCAAATCCGGACCCGACCGCAGCCCCGATTGCTGGCCCACTCGCAGCTCCACTTCCGGTCCCAAAGTCCGCAGTCGGCTCTGCAAGAAATGCACCCGCCTCATCGTGCGACTTCAGGAGCGATTCGACCTCGCGGCGCAATGCTGCATCGCCCTTGCATGCAGCATCGAGATACCCGCCCCGCTGCTCAGATGGCAGCTCGCTCGCCCCTGCAAAGAGGTTCTGCACGCGATCCGCGTTCGCTCGATCTGAGATCGGCCGACCTGAAGTTCCCATCGACTCAACCCTCCCGCTCCGCCTCTCGCACTGCACGGTGAAGCCACGCACGTGCAAAGAGCCAGAGCCGGTTCACCGTCCGCTCTGAGACCTCAAGCGCATGGGCAGCCTGCTCTACGCTCAGCCCTGCATAGAACCGGAGCTGAACGACCCGTGCAGCCTCGGGCGATTCGGACTCCAAGCGACGAAGTGCGGCATCGAACGACAGGATTTCGTCAGAATCTTCCGCAGCAGCCAGGTCCACCACGGACGTGAATCCCCGCACCACCCGTGCAGAATCCGCGCCGCCCCCACGCTTTTCCCGCTGCCTGCTCTTGGCGTGATCCAGCAGGACACGCCGCATCGCCTCCGCTGCAGCTGCATAAAAGTGCGCACGCCCCGCCCACGGAACCTGACGGGGACCGACCAGCTTCAGATACGCTTCGTGAACCAGTGCAGTCGCAGAGAGTGTGTGCCCCTGCCGTTCCACCGCCATTCCAAGCTGCGCAGCCTGCCGAAGCTGCGCGTAGACGAGCGGCAATAGCTGATCCGCAGCTGCCTTGTCGCCAGAGGCAGCGGCGTTCATCAGGATCGTCGCATCGGTTGGCACGGGGGTCAGAGACACTGCCGCATGATAATCGCAGCAGCAATCGGGCGGTGCGACACGCGCCGTGCCGCACCGCCCTGCAATGTGCATCTCTAGATGAAATCTTACCGGATGAACTTCTACTGGGGACATTCCTCGCCCATGACCATCACCATCCATGCCACGCCAAACTGGTCCTTGAGCATGCCAAAGCACGGCGACCAGAACGTCTTGCCCAGCGGCATCTGCACCTGTCCGCCCGTCGCGAGTGCATTGAACATGCGGTGCGCATCTGCCTCTTGAGTGAGCGTGATCGAGAGTGCAAAGCCCTCGATGTTCCCGCCCTGGTGGCAGCCGTCAGAGGCCATTACCTTGCTCGAGCCGATGCTGATGCACGAGTGCATCACCTTGCTCTCAAACCCCGGAGGCAGCATCCCCGGCGGCATCGGATCGGGGCTGTCGCTGAACTTCATAATCGCCTCGATCTTCGCACCGATGGCGTTCTTGTAGAAGTTCAATGCCTCTTCACAGCGGCCACCGAAATACAGGTACGGCTCGACAACAGGTCCAGACATGGTCGCGCTCCAGCAATGAAATAGCAGTTCCGCATGGTCGCACTCCCACGAGTGAACCGTCACGGGATCGCCATGCTACCTGATTGCGTCCGCTCTGCAACAGGCCAAGCCCTGCAACCGGCTTTTACGCAAGATCGTTGATCATGCCCGTCAGATGCCCGCAGGAGGCTTCCAGGCCCCCTGCCCTGCTCCGTGCAAGCCACGTCCGCCGATGCTCGGCCATCACCCCTTCCAGCCGTTCACGCAGATTCTGACGCTCCTGAGCAGTCAGCCCGCCCTGCTTGCGACGCCACGCTCCGCGATCTGCAGCAATCTGTGCAAACCGGATCGTGTGTGCAAACTCCGCATCAACCAGATCGCCCATCCCGGTCGGAACACGCGCCGCAAGTTCTTTCAGCCGCTTGGAAGTCGCCTCCCAATCCTCGACGCTGCCGACATCCGTCTGCTCTGCGTGCTTCTTGAGGAGATCGATAAACAGTGCAGTCTGGTTTCGAAGACGCGTCCGGTCCGGCCTCGAAAGCTGGCCGCACGTCTCACGCAGCACCAGGTCCGCATCACCGAGTTCTTCCAGCCAGCGACCTGCACGGAGCGTTCGATCGCTGTGGACATGCAGTGAGGTCGCGTCGGTCACGTCGAGATCGCCCTTCCCTGCCCTGCATCCTGACCACGCAGCCTCTGCACCTTGTGCAAGTCCGTGTGCAGTGACCGGCCACTGCTGGTGGTGCCCCGTATCACCCCAATCAGTCACGAGAATGCCTGCAGCACCACCTGCCACACCGCCAAGTGCAGCTGCACGGAGATTCTCGCGGCGCTCGGTCGATCTGCCCGTGATCGTGCGCCATGTCGAAGTTCCCGGGCACACCCACACCTCTCGCCCACCTGCACGCCCTGCCTCGCACCACTTCTCAAACGGTGCATCCGGCTCATATCCCCACGCAAGCGACACAAGCTCCGTCGGCAGCGTCTGAAGGCACTCCGGGTGCGAGAGCGCGATGTCGGCCCAGAACATCGGGCGCCTGCCGCTCCTGGTCACGATCTCGCAGATCTGCCGCACAAAATCTGTGTACACCGTCTCGCGGCCCCGCTGCTTGCACGCGTCCTTCGACCTGCCGAACTCGATGTCGAACGTCTCATCGCACCCGATGTTCACGAGGGGCGACTTGAAGCAGGGCATGAGCTGCGTGAGCATGTCTCGCACGAGTTCGATCGACCTGGGATCGGTCGGGCAGAGCGAGAACGCACCCGACATCGGCCACGCACCATCAAACATCCAGTCGCCGTGCGTCTCCGCAAGATCGCGATACTTCGGGAGCTTGAGCCACTTGCCAAGGTGCCCGAAGCAGTTCTGATTCGCGACCAGCTCGATGCCCAGCTTCGTGCAGTACGCGTCGATCTCGCGGATCTCATCCGCCGTCATCGGCGACCAGCCGCTCCACACCTCCTCGTGGCCCTTGTATGCAAACACATGCTCGGTGTAGAGCTCAAGGTGGTTGTACTTGAGCGATGCAAGGAGGTCGACCGTCCGGAGCATCTGCTCCATCGATGGCACGCGATCACGCGAGATGTCGAGCATCACGCCCCGCACCGCAAACACCGGTTCATCTTCAACCTCAAGCACGGGAAGCTGGTCGCCGTACTGCGTGCAAAGCTGCACCAGCGTCGCACGACCGTTGCGTTCACCTTCCGCATCCGCACACACGATCAACGCAGTCGGCGACGACCCATCCTTGACAAGAAGCCGGTACGCACCCTTCTTGAGCGTGCCATCCCTCTGCACCTCCACTGCAGGCACGCGCGACGTCACCCCTGCATGCCTCACGACACGGAGCGGACGCGGAACCAGGATCGGATCAACTGCAGCAAGATCAACGTGCAGGGACATGCTCATGGGCCGATTGTTGCAGGCCCAGGGCACGCAGGACACGGTCACTCATTTATCCACGCAAGCCACGCAAGCCACGCAAGACCTGCTCAGCACCCTGCTTCAAACGCACGGACGAATGTGTCAAAGTCGTCGGTATCGACGAAGCCGGTGCCGTCCGCATCCGCAGTTTCAAGCCCCTGCTCGAATGCACCGACGAAGGCGTCGAAGTCGTCCGTGTCAACAAACCCGCTGGCATCAAAGTCAGCCAGACACGAGATTATCACGACCGCTCCGTCTGACTCCCGCTCCCCGCATGCATTTGATGCCATGCAGGTGTACAAGCCCGAATCAGATGTTCGTGCTCCACTGATCACCAGGTTCGCGGAGTTGCTCCCGGTTACCGTGCCGCCACCCGCAGAAGCGCCCTCGCTTCCATCGACAATCGTTGACCCATCCCGCATCCACTGCCAGGAAAGTCCGGGCTCGTATCCATCCGCGACCGAAACCGAGAGCGACAACGTACCACCGTCCACAATACTCGCCTGCAACGGATGCTCGGAAATCACGGGTATACCGTCAAATGAGTATCTGGCAAACTCGTCGTTCGGCTCGCCATCAACCGTACCGAACGTACCGATCAGGAAGAGCTCGCCGCTGAATTCAACCGCCCGAGGGAAATCACTGATCCCGCCGCCCAGCGACGACCATTGTGAGTGATTCCAAATTGCCGCGTTCTTGGCAAGAGTTCCGCCTGCACTGTCAAAATTACCGACGACGACAATCCTGCCATCCGGCAGGCACTCGATGTCAGCCACACTCGCGCCACTATGGAGCCCTCCACCAACAGCACTCCAGCTCGATCCATTCCAGCGGGCAAGACCGTTCAGCACCGTCGAGCCATTCTTTGCAAATGCACCTCCCACGATCAGAGTGCCATCTGCAACAACTTCGATGCACGACACGGTGCCGTCAAAGAATGAAGTGATCCCGGTCCAACTCGCCCCATTTTGCTTGTAAACATCTGTCCCTCGAAGCACGTATGTATGCCCTGACGATGTGACCGCGATATCGCTTACACTGTCTCCGCCGAGTCCGGCTCCAAATGCGTGCCACGCGTGCCCATCCCATCGAGCGATGTTGCGTGCACTGACTCCATCGATCGCAAAGAAGTTCCCGCCGACGAGCAGGCTGCCATCTGGCATGATCTCCATGCATCGAACCGGCGCTAGTCGATCTGTATACACAACGATGTCGTGAAGTGACGTTCCGTTCCAACGCGACAACGTTAAAAGCCCGCCGATGAATATCTCGCCGCTCTGCACCCTCTCAAAGGTGCCCTGCATCGGCACAACGGGAATCCAGCGATTGCCGCTCCATCGTGCAATGCCGCGGAACTCTCCAGTGGCTTCATTCCAAAAAACTCCTGTCCCGAGCACGCTTCCGTCAGTGATCGCTCGTATCTCTGTAAGCGTTGCATAATCACCGCCGCCACCACCCAGCGATCGCCTGGCCCCGTCTTTGCGAAGGGCAATCGCGCTAGCGCTCATGTCACCGACATGATCAAAGCTCCCGCCGATGTACGCATCATCGCCCTCGACCGTGATGCACTTCGCAATCCCCGAGAGTCCTTGACCCCACGCTCGCCATGCAACACCATCCCACTCTGCGATGCGCGAGAGTTGTACGCTTCCCGAGTATCCAAACGCTCCAGCCGCGATCACATGTCCATTTGGCAAGGCTGCAAGTGCATTCACTTCATCTGAAAGTCCAATTCCGACATCGACCCACGACGTGCCATTCCACCTGCAGATGAAACGTGATCCCGTAGTGGCAACAAGATCTCTGCCACCGATGTAGATATCACCGCTCGGCGTCGAAGTGACGCAATTTACGATCGCGTGACTGAAAGGTCCAAACCCGCTCCATGCAGAGCCGTTCCACCGTGCCACCGAACTGACGTTGACCGTGCCTGCCTTCGTGAAATCACCCACCACCACAAGGCCGCCGCTGTTGTCAATGTGGGCTGCGTACGCGTGATACGAAAGACCTCCGCCGACCTGCGACCATAAGGCCCCATCCCACTTTGCGATGTACTTCGCCGAAACGCCTCCGATTGTCGTGAATTCTCCGACGGCCACGATCTCGTCCGTCGGAGTCCTGATCAGGCCGCGCACAACGCCGTTCGTTGACGCAACGTTTGTCCAGGATGAGCCGTCCCACGTGCGGAGGAACTGCGGGTTCGCGCCTCCAACGAAGAGCTCACCATTGACCCCCGCAGCGAGTGCATACACCGTCGCCCCAGACCCTGTCGCAACAGGTTTCCAGTCATCCGCTGAAGCATCCCACCATGCAAGGTTCTTCACATCGCCATGCCCTGAAATGGAGAACGAGCCGCCGACGACAATCGTTCGAGGTTCTGGACCGTCGCCATCTGGATCCCATGCCGCCGATGCGTTCACTGTTCCGTTGAGACCATCAATGACCTGACCTGGCAACCACGCGCCGCCGCACTGCGCCATAGCGTGTGTGCATACAACGCTCGTAAAAGCTACAAGCCCCGATAACCGTGCTGCGAATCGCTTCGTCGTCGACATTCGGTCTCTCTCCGATTTCAATATCTGCTGCTCAACCTCGCAAAGGAAAACACGTCACACAACCACCCTTCACTCGGATCAGAGTACATCAAGGTTCAATGAAAAACGCCACGGCAAGGGCCGTGGCGTCCAATGATAATTCTTCAGCGATTCCGCGACTACTTAACCCAACCCGCCCTTGAACTCCATCTTCCGGCCCTTCTCACGGGCACGGCGGAGTGCAGGGGTCTCCTTCAGGATTTCCTCAGCAGAACGCATCTGCTCGCGACCGCGACCGCCACGGCCGCCGCCGAATCCGCCGCGACCACCGCCGCCGCCTTGGCCGCCACCACCACCCCCACCACCGCCGCCTTCGCCACCACCGCCGATCGCGATCTCAGGTGCACCCTTGAGTGCCTTGATCGAGAGGCTGATGCGACGCGTCTGCGAATCGATCTTGAGGATGCGGGCCTGCACCACTTCATCAGGCTTCAGCACGTCCGAGACCTTGTTGATCCGCTTGTGATCAATCTCAGAGATGTGCACGAGGCCTTCGACGCCCGGCGCGATCTCGATGAAAGCGCCGAACTCGGTGATGTTCTTCACGCGGCCCGTCACGTCCGCGCCCTCGGTGAGCGAGCCTGCAGTCTGCGCGAAGGGATCGCCCTGGACCTGCTTCATGCCCAGGCTGATGCGATCTGCTTCCTGATCGATCTTCAGAACCTGGACCTTCACTGCCTGACCTTCCGACACGTACTTGGCGATGCCCTTCTCGCCGTACGCAACGCGATCAAACGTGATGTCAGAGACGTGGACCAGACCATCGACGCCGCCGATGTCGACAAACACGCCAAACGGCATGATCTTGCGGACGACGCCGTCAAGCACCTGGCCCTCGGCGAGCGTGGCCTTGATCGTCGCGGCCTTGGCCTTGCGCTCTTCCGCAAGAAGGTCGCGACGCGAAAGAACAATGTTGCCCTTGCCTGCACGCTCAACACGCGTGACGACGCAGGTGAGCTTCTCGCCGATCATCACCGAGAGATCGGGGATGCGATCGAGCGAAACCTGGCCTGCAGGCATGAATGCACGGTGGCCCGCGACTTCAAGCTCAAGGCCGCCCTTGTTGACGCCCGTGACCTTCGCCTCGACCGTCTGACCTGCTTCGAGGAGTTCCCAGTCAGCCTTCTGCACCGCACCCGGGCGTGAGCAGACGATCAGGCCGTCGGCATCGCGCTGCTGCACGACGACTTCGACCGTGTCACCGACCTTGGGAAGATCTGCTTCGTTGGGATACTGGAGGCGGGAAAGAACGCCCAGTTCCTTGGGGCCGAACTCGATGAAGATGTCCGTCGGGCCGACCGAGACGATCTTGCCCGGACGCATCTCGCGACCTGCCTGCACGACACGCGGACCGCGGATCGCAGGGCGTGCACCCGAGGGTGCGGCAGCTGCAGTCGCAGTCTCCTTCATCATGTCGGACATCGCCGCCTCAATCTCGGCGTTCAGCTCCGCGGAGAGCTCCGCAGCTGCGGGCGCCTCCTTGGGCTGATTGGAGGAGGGAGCGGAGGCTGCCTGCGAAGAGGCTGCACGGTCGTTGGCGTTCGGCTGCATTGGATTGTTTTCTGTGAGCTCAATCAACGGGGGCAGGTTTGATGTACCGATGACCGGCCGGCGGGCCCACCCATGTTCCCGCCGCTTAGGGGCATAAGTGTAAGGCACCGAACGTGCCGGAGCGTTGTGGTCAAACCGGATTCTCGGGACCCGTTACATCGGCCGAGCGACACCCTGAGAAAAACCGTCCGGATGGCCGCAGTCTCCTTTTCCAGCCCGCAACGGCGATCACGTTCCCTTCAGGGTTCTCGGGCGTGTTTCGGATATCCTGCACGCAATCACAGCCAGTGCAAACCCCGCCAGGAGTTCCGTATGCGTGCATCCGCAGTCTTGGCAGCCATATCCCTGCCCATCTTTATGCTTACCGCGTCATGCACAACGCCCTATGACACGCCATTTGATGCCTCGCTCTACGGTGACGACAAACGCTACACGCCCTTCGTCGTCACGATCGTCTGCGACAAGGAAGTATGGGAAGAGTTTGAGCCCATCTCCGGCACGTACGTCGTGCACAACCAGTCGCAAGAGCCATTCACGCTGACGGACGGCTTCCTGCCCAACCCGCAGATCACCAATGCGTCCGGAACATGGCCCACATCCTTCAAGGCGGACATGTACTACGGACTTCTTATCTACCCATCCGTCATCGCACCCGGCGAGCAGCGCTCGTACAGCTTTCGCATCTGCACCGACCCCGATCAAGGCCCCTTCGGCTACCGCATGCCCGAAGGCCAATACACGCTTGCGTACATCCGCTCGACGAGCGACTTCCCAGCAGCAGTCAAGACTGAACCGGTGAAGATCCGCGTCGTCCCTCGCGGTGCCCAGTGATCGTGCACGAAGCGAGCAGTGTGCAACGCTCGACTCGGCGAGCTTGCACCTTGCACACCAACACACGTACGCACACGCTGGACTTGAGAACCCCACAACCTCACGGCCTTTGAGCCGCACCGCGGCGCCTTTCGACAGCCATGGGCGCGAGCCCATGGACCACGCACGCCCAAGAAGATGAACCCTGCAAGGGCGGCAGTTCCTTTCACGCAGTCATTTGCTTCCACTCTGCAGCGATCGAACAAACTCAGCGATCTGCTTGAGCATCGGCTTTCCACAGATCGTTCCAATTGAGCTGACCGAAATTGCGGCACTGCCGACAAAAGCGACCGTCGGAAGCGTTGCGAATGCACTGACAACCACCGCCAGAGGTAGCATCAAAACACCAACGAAACACGCAGCGATCTTCATCCAGCGAGGTGCAAAGTCCGAAGTTGGAGGATGTGCCATGTCATGCACCCTCCGTGTGTGACGACAAGCTGTCAGCGATTGCACTCCAAGTCGTCGCTGTTGATTTAATCTGACGAGTGCGACGTGCCATCTGGGCACGGAGCGAATTCAGAAGCTTGGGCAGCAGACGTCCGGCATCGTCCTTTTGAGCGAGCGTGCACTGTTCAATTCTGAACCACTGATGAGAATCACCAGACGGGGTTGCAGATCCCGGGCTGATAGTCTTTCCAAACAGCAGGCACCAGTTCTGACCGTGACGATCATACTTAATCGCGTAGGTACTGTCGTCAGCAGAAGCGGTAACCGGAAACTTAGTCGGAAGCCTGTTCAAAAAGCGCTCCACGCGCAAAATGGCTTCATCAAGTTCCAGAACGACCGCAGAATGTTCTGCCGAAGCTTCCGCGATCGCCTTAGCGATCGCGCCAACATCATCAGACTGAGTGTCTGACATTGCATGCGTCTCCCGGGCTTTTTTGGCCCAAGTAAACTGTTGCGGAGACAATCCACCGGGACTGTCGTCAGCTTCGTTCAAAGCTGCCGCACAACCGCACAATTATACCGCCTTCACGGCGCCCACACATTCGCCGTCGACGTCTTCACCTTCCCCCCACCATTCCCATTCGCACCATTTACGTCGCTCCCCGGCATCGGGATCATGCGTGACGAAACATCCGCATGGATCACCTGACCCGGCTTTGCGTCGTTCGGGAACGCAGCTGCATGGATCGGCGGGACCGTCACGCCATTGAGGTGCATCTTCCCGCTCGAAATGCCGGGGAAGTGCTCGCCCTGCCAGCTTGCAGGGTACTTCGAATCATCAAGCTCGATCGCGGCCTTGGTGGGGAAGAGCGGGCGGAAGGTGTCGCACATCACCGCGAGTTCCGCGGTGTGCGTCGCCGTCAGGCTCGCCTCGATCGTCCCCGGGTGCGGGCCGTGCGGAATGCCCTGCGGATGTGCAGTGAGGCTCCCGATCTCGATGCCCTTCCTGCTGCCGAAGTTTCCTTCGACGTAGTACAGCACCTCATCCGAATCGAGGTTCGAGTGGTTGTACGGAACCTTGATCGCCTGGGGGTGGTAATCAAGCAGGCGCGGGCAGAACGAGCAGATGACAAAGTTGTGCGCCTCAAACGTCTGATGAATCGGGGGCGGCATGTGCAGCTTGCCCGTGATCGGGCTGAAGTCATCGATGTTGAACGCAAAGGGGTAGTAGCACCCATCCCAACCCACAAGATCGAGCGGGTGGTAGTGGTACACATACTCGTGGATCAGATCGCGTGCCTTGATCCGGACCGGAAAATCACCCTTCTCATCCCACGTCATCGGCAACTCGGGCAGACGCAGATCGCGCTCGCAGTACGGTGCATGCTCCAGGTACTGCCCGTGCTCTTTGCTCACATACCGCTTCGGCGGCCCGATGTGCGAGCCGTTGGCGGTCTCGATGAGCAGATACCTGCCGTACGGCGTGTTCTCAAACGCAGGCCCGCCGTCCGCCGGCTTGCCATCGGCGTTGAGCCCAACCTTCATCTTCCGATCGTCCCAGATGATCGTGTAGATCACGCCCTTGGGGATCACCACGTAGTCCTTGGGCCCGAACCGGATCGTTCCCATCATCGTGTGGCACACGCCAGAGCCGTAGTGGAAGAAGAGGCACTCATCGCCCTGTGCGTTCTTGTAGTGATACTGCATCTGCTCCGACGGATTGCACACCGCCATCTCGCAGTCGCTGTTGCCAAAGAGCACGACGCGCCCGCTGATGAAATCACCCTTGGGGTTCATCTTCGGCCCGCCGGTCATCACGTGGCGCATCCGCATGATGTCCTGCTCGACATACTCAACCTTGGTCGAATACACCGCCTTCCACCCGTAGACCTGGGTCGGCGGATGGATGTGATACATCGTGCTCGACGGGCCACTGAAGCCTTCGGTGCCGAAAAGCTCTTCGGAGTAAAGTGCACCGTCGGGACGACGGAACTGCACGTGACGCTTCTTGGGTAGGATGCCGAGCTTCGTGTAAAATGGCATGGCGACCTCGTCGAAAACCTGCACATGCCGATGCTTCGCCGACGATTCATTCACCCCCGCGCGTCCGGCGACGCATTGAGCTTGCAGGCACATCAAGCGTAGGCCCCAAACCTTCCACCAACGCCCCCATATACGCTCCAAGTACGGCCCATCCACGCCTCGCAGTGCCTGTCTTCCAGACCTTCTCGACAAGGGAAACTCGTGCCCAGCGTCTACGACCTCAAGCCCCGCTTCCAGGCCATGCTCCGACCGATCGTCCGGTCGCTCGCCGCCATGGGCGTCACCGCCAACCAAGTCACGCTCCTCGCCGCGTTCATGTCGATCGCTGCAGGTGCGGCCCTCTACTTCTGGCACGACCGCCGTGCGCTCCTCATCCTTCCCGCAGTTCTCTTCCTCCGCATGGCGCTCAACGCAGTGGATGGCATGCTCGCACGCGAGCACAACCAGAAGTCCGCACTTGGTGCAATCCTCAACGAGCTCTGCGACGTCGTTTCCGATGCTGCTCTCTACGGTGCACTCATCTTCACCGGCTTCTTCAACACTTACTTCATCATCCCCATCGTCATCCTCGCGATCATCACCGAATTTGCAGGCGTCCTCGGCCAGGCACTCGGTGCATCACGCCAGTATCAAGGCCCGATGGGTAAATCCGACCGTGCATTTGTCTTCGGCCTGCTTGCACTCATCATCGGCCTTGGCACACCAGTCGGCATGTGGCTCACGATCGTCCTCGCGGTGATCACGCTCCTTCTGTGCATCACCATCCTCAACCGCTGCAGAGCCACGCTGCGTGAACTCCGCAAACCGGCCTGAAACCCAACCTCTCACTCCACCTCACCATGATCCTCAACATCGAACCCAACGTCGCCTACACCCTCGCCGCAATCCTCGCGTTTCTCCTCCTCGCGACCGTCTTCATCCTCGTCAAGCGCAAGGTTAAGCCCGGCTCCGGTGATGGCTCGCTGCTGGCACGCACGCTCTCGTGGTGGGTCATGGTCCTTCTCCTCGCGGGCGCACTGGCGGGCGGCAAGCTCACTGTCCTCCTCTTTTTCGCGTTCGTCAGCTTCGGTGCACTCAAAGAGTTCCTGACGCTCATCCCAATCCGCCACGCCGATCGCCGCGTCCTCTTCTGGGCCTACATCGCGATCCCGCTGCAATACTGGCTGATCTCAACTGGCGTCGTCACGATCTTCACCATCTTCATCCCGCTCTATATCTTCATGGTCATCCCGATGCGGATGATCTCAATCGGCGAGACCAAGGGCTTCATCCGCGGTGCAGCGACGATCCAGTGGGCCGTCATGGCGTGCGTCTACGCACTCAGCCACGTCGCTGCACACATGATCATCCCCGAGCTTCCGTCACGCACCGGCATCACGCACGCACACTCCGGACCTGCACTCGTCCTCTTCCTCCTCATCACCGCGCAGATGAACGACGTCGCGGCCTTTATCTGGGGGAAATCGATCGGCGGCCCGAAGTGCATTCCCTCCGTCAGCCCCAACAAGACGTGGGCCGGCCTCATCGGCGGTGTCCTCACCGCTGCCGTGATCGCCGCGGTCATCGGCCCCTTCCTCACGCCGATGTCACGCCTCGAATCACTCCTCGCAGGTCTTGGCATCGCGCTCGTCGGCTTCTGCGGCGATGCGACCCTCTCTGCACTCAAGCGTGATCTCGGCGTGAAAGATGCAGGGAGCATCATCCCCGGTCACGGCGGCGTGCTTGATCGCGTAAACAGCCTGATGTTCGCTGCACCGATCTCCTTCCACCTCATCCGCACGCTCCACTACTGATCCAGCACACCGCCCTGCATAGCAAAGCACTGCATTACACAGCACAGCACCGAGCCTTCTCAATGAACAGTCTTCTTCGCATGCTCTTCATGGCCCTCGTCGCACGCCCGGTCGCGTGGATCGTCCTGGGCATCAACCTGCGCGGCTGGGGCAACCTTCCCAAGAAGGGCCCCGCGATCCTCGTCGCTAACCACAACAGCCACCTCGACACGCTGATCATCCTCAGCCTCTTCGGGCCGCTCACCGTCCGCAAGGTGCGCCCCCTCGCTGCTGCAGACTACTTCATGCAGACTGCACTCCGCAGATTCATCTGGCTCCGCCTCGTCGGCTCGATCCCCGTCAACCGCGACCCGCGCACGCGAGGTGCAGACGGCCAGCGCATCTCCCCGCTCGGCACGTGCATCGCCGCACTCAACGAAGGCGCGATCGTTCTTGTCTTCCCCGAAGGCAGCCGCGGCGAGCCCGAGGAGATGGTCAACTTCAAGCCCGGCGTCGCACACCTGGCACGCGACTTTCCAGATGTCCCGGTCGTCCCCATCTTCCTTCGCGGTGCAGGCAAGGCACTCCCGCGCGGCGAGGCACTCCTCGTCCCCTTCGTCTGCGATGTCGCGGTCGGCCCCTCGCTCCGCTGGACCGGCGACAACGCAAGCTTCATGACCGCAGTGCGCGGTGCCATGGACGAACTCGAAGCCTCCATGCCCACCCCTGCATGGGATGATGAACCAACCGTCAGCGCGTAGTCATCGCTTACTTGCGTTCCATCACGATCTCGACCACGCCGCTTGCAAACATTCGTGTCTCGACCGTCCGGTACTGCGCGTCGATCGCCGGCCCTTCGCCTAGAAGACGGACGCCGTCACCCAGCAGCACCGGAATCACGAAGAGCCGCCATCGGTCGATCGCATTTGCATCCGCGAATGCACGGTTTGCTTTTCCGCCGCCCAGCAGCCACACGTCGCCGTTGGCACGCGAGGCTGTCTCTCGCAGGCTGTTTGCAAGCTCGCGAATATCGCCCCGATACGCCTCGACGTTTGCAGGCACTTCGCCCAGATCGCGTGCTGTCAGCACAGCACATCGCCGTGTATCTGCCGGGTTCACCGGCATGTGCTTTCGCATGAACTCGCATGTCTCGCGCCCCATCACGCTGCACGCGATCGAACGATCGAACTCCGCGAATCCCGCAAGTGCATCCTCAAAGCCGTTCAACCACTCCACGCTACCGCCCGGCCCCGCGATGAAACCATCGATCGACACCGCGATATAACACACGATCGCCGCCATGTGGTTTGCCCAGGTACTTGAATCAGAACAGCCTGTCGTTGTCTTTGGGCAGCAGCTTTATTGTTACTTTGGGCTTCCCCTTGTCCGCCGCGCTCTTCGCCTCAACCACCGGTGCCGACTTCGCACCCTTGCCGCCGGCCTTTACATCCGCCTTCGCGTCACTCTTCCCCTTCGACGCAGGCACAGGAGCCTTCGGTGCAGGGCCCTTTGCCTTCTTCGCAGGCCGCCCCCCACCATCCTCATCGTCATCATCATCCCGCATCGCCGCAACCTTCAGCGCCGCCGACTCCGCCTTCGAAAACTCAAGCGGCGGGGTCTCCTCATCACCATCCTTCACCTTGATGCCCTGCTGCCTCGATGCCTTGATGCCCTGCCCTGGTGCCTTTCCCCCAGTGCCTAGTGCCGAATCCCCAGTCCCCTGCTCAACAATGATCACCCCATCCTGATCTGCAGGATCGTCCTTCACTGCCTTGCCATCTTCATCAAGCTGAAGATCCGCGATCGCGGTCTTGGCCTTGGCCTGTTCAAGCAGCGCGTCGTAGAACTTCTTTGCATCCGCGCCCGTGATCGCGCTCGCCGCCTTGGCGATCTCGCCGATGTACTTCTGGAAGACATCGCGGCGCTCGCTCTCGCGGCGCATCTTCGCACGCTTCTTGAGATACGTCCCGAGCTTGCGCCCGCACTCCATCAGTGCAAGCTTCATTTCCTTGCGGATTTCATCGTAATCCGCGATCGCTTCCTTGCTCTCGCTCGTGAACGGCACCCACACGCTCGCCATGTGAATCATGATCACCAGTGGCCCGATCGGCGCACTGGCGCGCGGCTGCTGAAGGTCGTAGTTCCTCCAGTTCGTGTCCGTCACTGCCTTGAACGATGAACACGCAGACTGCTGGAACAAGAGCGGCACGCGGTTGGCAAAGCGAATGACCCTGCACGTCTCATCGCCCGGCAGCTCACCGCCGTACGCGATCGCAGCTTCGATCTGGAACGGACGCCCGCGATACACCTCGGCCTCGCGCGAGCTCGCTGCATAAAACTCCGCACGCACGCCCTTGAGCATGCCCGCCAGCATCTGCCGCACGCCGATCGGTGCAAGACAGTCTGTCGGCGGCGGCGGGAGCTTCGCCTCCTGGAATTCCTTGAAGAGCTTCTCGACTTGCGGCGGCTCGATGTCCGAAACCTTCGTCCTGCTCGAAACACCGATCTTGTCGCAGAACATCGCTGCAGTCTGGTGGCTGATCCTGCTGAACTTCTCCTGCAGGAACTTGTACAGCGTCCCGCCCTTCTCCGACCCCTCGTAGTCCTTCACCATCTGAAGCAGAATGCCAAGCTCGATCCCCTTGGGGTGCGGCTGAATTTCCTGGGTCTCAGGCGGAAGTTCCGTCACGCCGCGCGGGAAGACTGTCACGCCACCCGATTCGGTCGTCACCATCGGCTGCGGTGCAGCGGGTTCACCCTCTGCAAGCTCCGCGTTCGTCTGCACATCCTTCGCCCCGCCCTTGCGCGGCTTGACCGAGAGCATTTCCTCATCGTCCGACGCACTCACGCGCGACGGCGGCACGAACACGATCTTGGCGTGCGGGTTGGCGATCGCAGTCAGTTCCAGGAACTCATCGACCGACCCGCGACCCTTCTGATACCGCCCCTCAAGCTCGATGCTCACGCTCGTGCCGGTGGGATACGACTCACCCGACAGGAAAATCCCGTCGCGATAGAACTCCTTCGTGCCCGGCGCAAGGTCGATCAATCGGCGCGGCGGAAAATCATCCGTCTCGGTGTCTTCGGTGACCTCTGCACGGTTCGTCTTGGTATTCATCGCCAGCTCGATGTGGTGAGCTGGCCCCTTTGCAGTTGGCTTGGTGTGAATCACCATCGGCTTGCCCGTGGTGATCAACCCATACATGCCTGCCGCCGAAATACCAATGCCCTGCTGACCGCGCGACATCTTGAGCCGATGAAACTTCGATCCGTACAAGAGACGCCCGAAAATGTTCTCGACCTGCTTGCGCACGATGCCCGGCCCGTTGTCCACGATCGAAACGCGGTACCGCGAACTCTTCGATGCTGCAGGCCGGTCCGGCTGCAGGTCCTCGATCGCGACCACGATCTCGGGCAGGATCCCTGCCTCTTCGCACGCGTCGAGCGAGTTGTCCACCGCTTCCTTCACCGTCGTCAGGAGTGCCTTGCGCGGGTTGTCAAACCCCAGCAGGTGGCGGTTCTTGGCGAAAAACTCGGAAACCGAGATATCACGCTGACGCGTCGCCATCGTCTCTGCGGTGGCTCGCGGCGCGGAACGGCTGGTGGTCTTCTTTGTTTCAGTCACGGCGTTTTCAGTCACGGATTCATCAAGCAAGGCACTACGGCTCATGTCGCCCTCCATGGCGATTGAACTTCATCGGTAAACGAGCCCAAGTGTACACCACATGCACGCAGGGGTTCGAGACAGCCCAGTCCCCCTGCAATGAACAACGCTCGCCATTCCTGGCGAGCGTTGGTTTGCGTCCTTGCTCTATTCTGGCAACCAAAGTGCTTTACGGCTTGGTCAGCGCATCCATTGGGTCGGCGCTACCGAGGTCTGCGGTGACTGGGTCATTTGGATGGCTGTTGTGGTAAAGCTTCCAACTGTTGAAGTACAGGACATCCGCAGCGCCGACATAGTTGTCACCACTGAGATCGCCGTGGACCCAGTTGCAGCCGGTCCTGCCCTGGTAGATGGCATAGGCGGCGTTGAAGTCGGACTGATCTGCGGAGTTGACAGCGCCATCACCGTTGAAATCCGCGCGGTTGGCGAGCTCGCCGAAGTCGTAGACCCGCTTCATGAACTCGATCAGGTCGACGGCGGTCGAGGAGGGATTCGCGCCAATGCTGGCGACGCCTTGGCACCCCAGAACGAACCCGCGCTGGGTCCAGGCAAGCACGTCGTTCATGTGGTTGATCTGAAAGTAGATGGTGTCCGAGTGGTCCAGCACTACCACGAGCTCCGTGGTGTCAGCCTCCAACGACACATCCCAGGACTTGTCATGGTCCGTTTCCCTGCAATACGTGTCGATGGCTATCGCAGGAGCGTGGCGCACGCGCGACATGTTGAGGCTGTAGTTCGGATCGGTGGCCGTGACTGGGATCGCCTCGCAGCCCAGGAAATGCGGCTCATGGCTCCCCGGTGCGTAAAGCGGGCAATACGCGAACTCCTCGAACTCATCCCAGTGGTGGTTCGACCAGTCGAGCCAGACGCGGGTGAATCCCAGGTGCTGCCATGGGCTGTGGTTCGTGTGGAAGAGACAGACATCGTACTGGCTTTGGGGCGAGGGGGCGTAAGCGGTGTCGGCGCCGTAGCACGGGTAGAACATCTTGCCGTCGTGATCCTCGGGATCGGTCGTACACGTTCCGATCACCGTGACATGAGCGGCGTAGCTATTGTTTTCCATGCATAACGAGCTTGGATCGTTCACCTCAAAGGCGCTGTAGACCTCGAACTGCGTGTCGGGCCTTTCGGCGAGCCAGTCGCTGATGAAGCAGGTGAAGAGGTTGCGTTTCCACTGAGGCATCCCTCTCCACTGTGCGCTGGCCATGTTCTGCGCGCCCCCGACCATGCCAGCGGGAAGATTCAGGATGAGGCGGCGAAAGCCATAGCCATACGACTCAAGGAGCTTGGCTTCGAGATCCTGAAAGGCTTCGCACTCCTCCCACGTCCCGGGCGCGTCGTACTCGGGATCATCATCGTTCTCGTACCACCAAGGCTGGAGCCCACGGTAGTTGCCCCCCGTGGCAAAGCAGTACTCCCCGGGCCGGAGGTTGATCCACGCGGCGGGCAGGCGGTTGGGCGTCCAGTCATACTCGCCGGGAATCCATGTGCCATTGGTCAGGTACGGCATCTCATTGCACAAGATGCTCGGGATCATGGTGCATGGATCTGGCGCTTCGGGCGGATCCATCGCCAGCGCGGTCGATGCAAGCGCAGCGATAGCTCCGGCACGCAATACATACTTCTTCATAGACAAACCCTCCACTCCCGCACGGGCACGCAGCACGGGGTGACGTGTGAGATCATTGCGGCGGTAAACGCACGCGCGGCCATCGCCGTGATGGAATAAATGGTCTCAGGGTCGACGGCGACGCTGCGTAAAGTAACACGCTCCCGCCATCATCAGAATACCCGCAGAAGGCGCCGGAACCGGCACCTGGATCGGAACATCCGGCTCCGTCTCGTACGCCCACTGCAGAGCGATGTCATATTCCGCAAAGAGAATCCAGCCGTAGTGCCAGCGATTAGCAATCTTCACCCGAAGCCCAACGTATGCGAGAGAACTGATCGCGGGAGTGCCTTGTGAGAGACTGTCTTGAAAAGGGAGGTGGAAGAAGTAAGGACTCGCACGCTTCCAGTTCGCCTGGGCGGAGATGGACTCTCCAGGCAAGTACTCACGAGTCACTCTGGGCACGATCCACTCGTTGTTCCAGAAAAGCGGTACCGGATCATCCGTCAAAGGTGTTTCCACGCCCTCTTCCCCGTAGAGGATCCGAAGAGCAGGAGTAGAACCCGATTGATTGGGTTGATACCACTGCCCAATCGTGCCGGGGCGTCGCTCCCCGGTCTGTTCTGATGCCGGGCGCGTAATGTCCAGGAGCGCCCCCGGCAACTCCCCGAAGTCATCGCCGGGGAGGTCCATTCCCGTGGTCCACTTGAACGTGCCGTCGAAGTTGTCGTGGATGACGACCGCAGCATCAGCAGCCTGCACGGCGAACCCGAGCAGCCCCGCTCCTGCGATCGCTCCGAACATCCCGTCGCGCTTCATGAAATGCTCCCCGTCGCGGCGACCCTGTCGACCACCGCAGATGCCAATCACGTTACCCTTCCCGCCCCCTCGTTCGCAAAGACATTCTTCCGACTTCCTTACATGCTTCCGCATTCTTCACTGATCGCTGCCGCTGCAATACATCGGTGCGCACGAGACGGGAAGGGCTTGCGTATGTATGAACATTCGCAAGGTGATAAACGCACGCGCGACTATCGCCGTAATGGAATAAGCAGAATCAGTTCCGGCGGCGACGATGTGTCAAGAAACACGCTCCCGCCATCATCAGAATACCCGCCGAAGGTGCCGGAACCGGCACCTGGATCGGAACATCCGGCTCCGTCTCGAACGCCCACTGCAGGGCAATGTCATATTCGGCGAAAAGAATCCAGCCGTAGTGCCAGCGGTTGGCGATCTTCACTCGAACGCCGATGTAGGCCAAGTCGCTGATCGCCGGCGTTCCTTGCGAGAGGCTGTCACTAAAAGGCAAGTGGAAGAAGTACTCGCTTGCTCGGTTCCAGTGCGCCTGACCGGAGATGCTCTCTCCGGACAAATACTCGCGGGAGACCTTCACTGAAATCCAATGTTCATTCCACCACAATCTAACTAGGTCATCCGTGAGCGGCGTCTCGACGCCAGCCTCCCCATAGAACATCCGACGCGCTGGGCTCGAACTAGATTGGTTGGGAATATACCACTGTCCAATAGTCCCCGGACGCCGCTCCCCGGTCTGCTCTGATGCCGGGAGGGTGATGTCCAGAAGCGCCCCCGGTAACTCACCAAAGTCATCGCCGGGGAGGTCCATCCCCGTGGTCCACTTGAACGTGCCATCAAAGTTGTCGTGAACGACAACCGCGGCCTCCGCTCCGGGCGCGATCAACCCCTGCAGTCCCGCTCCCGCGACCACGCCGATAATCCCGCGATATTGCATGTGATATTCCCCCTTCCAAGCGGGCCGATCGGCCTCGCTTGAACTCCATACGTCCCCCCCCCCGCGCGGTTGCAACGGGTTCGCTGCGTGGCGGGTTC